>Ga0196978_1000063_pt1 | contig 52174 bp, 39 predicted proteins | sample S3v_2013CmetaG_FD_155491 | JGI IMG/M metagenome (GOLD analysis project Ga0196978, IMG submission 155491) | Soil microbial communities from Anza Borrego desert, Southern California, United States - S3+v_20-13C | ecosystem: Environmental > Terrestrial > Soil > Desert | place: USA: California... | reverse complement strand
AGGCGTCCCCCGTCGCCCCCTTGTCCCCCTATGCCGCTGCCAAGAAAGCGCTCGAGGACATGATCAAGGAGAGCGCGCGAGACGGCCGCGTCGCGGCCACCATCGTTCGGCTCGGAGCCTGCTACCGTGAAGGCACCTATCTGGACGGCCAAGTCTTCGAGGACACATACTGGCTCTGGCCGCTTCTGAACCGACAGCCGTCGCTCCTTGCCGACAGCGGCGAAGCGCTTTGGTCGGTCATGCACGCGGACGACGCGGGTGCGGCGATTGTCGCTCTGGCAGCAAGTGATTCCGCTATTGGCGACACCGTGCTGGTCGCCGACGATAGGCGATTGGCCTGGCGGGACTATTACGCTCTGGCGGCAAACGCGATCGGCGGGTGCTTCTCGCCGGCCTACGTGCCCGCCGACACCATCATTGCCGAAATCGGTGAGGGCAGCTTCCTCGAAGAAATGTCGCGATATGATCAAGTTTACGATCTTTCGCGACTGCGCGCCTTGATTGGAGATGCCGCCGGGCAGACGGACTTGGAGGCTGGGCTGGCCCGCACCGTCAGGCATTTGGTGGCGGCGGGCTCGCAGCGCCGCACGAAAACGGTTTCGCAGGCCCTCGCCATCGTCCGGCGGCATACGGCCGCGGCGAACGCGCGATGACCAAGTCAGTGCCTTCTGCAGCCACCGAGGAAGCGGCGGTCGGGATCGGATTGCCGTCCATATCCTTCCGAGGCCATGCGGCAATCCAGGCGACCGACCACAGGCAGATCGAAATCCTCCTTTCCGATGGGTGGGCCAATCGGCCCGCGGCCATCGGCCTCGGCGCGCGGTTCGAACCGCAGGCCCTGACGCGATTGCGGGGCCGCGTAGTGGTGATCATCGAATGCGGCGACGAAAGCGACAGGTTCGAAACGACTCTGTCGGCGGAAGGCGTGACCGGCAATGCCATCGTCTTCAGGCGCGACCCGGCCCTCCACGCGCGGACCTTCGGCTTCGATTCCAGCAAGGCCGCGGCCGATCTCTCGGCCGGCCTCAAGGAGCGCCTGCGGCAGCCGGACGCGTGCGCCCTGATTCATTTCCAGCCGGTCGGGGAGGACTTGCAGCGCAGCGCTGGACTGTTCATCGTGGGCATGCCGATCGGCAACCAGGCAGATCTCTCGCCCCGCGCCCTGGCGGTCCTCGGTAGCGTCGATGTGATCTTCGCGGAAGACACAAGGGTGGCGCGGGAGGCGCTCACGTGGCGCGGGATCCGGACGCCGATACGCAGTTGCCATGCTCATAACGAAGCCGCGCGCGCGGACGAGCTTGCGTCCCGCCTGCTTGAAGGTCAGCGTATCGCGCTGATTTCGGATGCGGGGATGCCGCTGATTTCCGATCCCGGTGCCCGCCTGGTCGATGCGGCGGTCGCGGCCAGTGCAACGGTGACGGTCGTGCCGGGGCCGAGCGCGATAATGGCGGCGCTTGTTCTCTCCGGTCTTCCGGCCGCCAGCTTTCGCTTCGTCGGATTCCCGCCCCGCGGGGCGGGCGAGCGCAGGCGGTTCGTTCAGGATGTCCTTGCAAGCCGGGAAGCCGTCATAGCGTTCGAGGCGGCAAAGCGGGTGGCGGGGCTGGTGGCCGACATCGCCGAGGCGGAGCCCGCTCGCGGCATGGCCGTCGCCCGGGACCTGACCAAGACGTCCGAGAAAATCTATCGCGGTGAGGCCGGCCGGATCGCGGCCGCGCTCGACGCGGATCGGGCTGGCGGCGAGTATGTGCTGGTGGTCGCTGGCGCGACCGCGCGCGCCACCGCAGAGGAACCGCGGGCCGAGATTGTCTCGTTGGTCCACGCTCTTCTGGAGGAGGATTGCCCTACCGCTCCACTGGTCAAGGCGCTGCGGCGCGTGGGCGTGCTGTCGCGCGCCGAGGCCTATGCCCTGGTTGAGAGCATGCGGGAAAAGGTCCGGCAGAATTCCGAGCCCCGAAGGGGCGATCGCGGCAATCGCAAATGAGCCGCTCGCCCCGCAAACCCCGGTCTGCCGCCGACGCCGGCGGCGGCGTTCGCACCGAAAACCTGCCGGACGGGATCGTGTTCATGCCCGACGCGACTTACGGCGTGGTGCGGAGCGTGGGCCCCGACGACCTCGCCGCGGCAGGCGTCCGAATCGTGATGACGAACAGCTATCACCTGTCGCGCAGGCCAGGCGTGACCACGGTGCAGGCGCTCGGCGGGGTCAAGACCATGCTCGGCTGGGACAAGCCGATCGCGACGGACTCCGGAGGCTTCCAGGCCTATTCCATCATCCGCAGCAATCCCAAGCTGGGCAGAGTGTCCCGGGACGGGCTCGTCTTTTCGACGGAGGCCCGACAGCCGCCGATCCGCCTGACGCCCGAAAAGGCTATCCAGAACCAGCTCCGCATCGGTAGCGACATCCTCTTCTGCCTCGACGACTGCACGCATGCCGAGGCCGACGACAGCGAGCAGGAATTGTCGGTGGAGCGGACCATCGCCTGGGCGCGCCGATGCAAGGACGCGTTCGAGCGGGGCGTCTCGCAACGCCGATTCTCCGGCGAGCCGCCGCGGCTGTTCGCCGTCGTCCAGGGCGGACGCAATCTGGGGCTTCGCCGGCGCTGCGCGGAGGCGCTGCTGGAAATAGGCTTCGACGGTTTCGGCTACGGCGGCTGGCCGATCGACGAACAAGGGCAACTGCTGGCCGACCTGCTCGAAATGACCCGGGACCTGATCCCTGCCGAGCTGCCGATGCACGCTCTCGGCGTCGGCCATCCTGCCTCGATTGTGGCCTGCGCCGGCTTCGGCTACACGCTCTTCGACAGCGCGCTACCGACCAGGGACGCTCGGCGGGGCCGCCTCTACACCTTTCGCGAGGCGGCTCCGGAGATCGATCGTCCGGCGGGAGAGTGGCTGCAATTCATCTACATAGACGATGACAAGCACATCAAGAGCGCGGCCCCGATATCCTCCCATTGTCCCTGCCCGGTCTGCCAGCGCTTTAGCCGCGGTTATCTGCGTCACCTGTCCCAATTGGAGGACGGCTTGTTTTTCCGCTTCGCAACGATTCATAATCTCAGCTTCATGCGGCAGCTCACCGATCTTATCTCGGCGCGCTTGAGGAACGGCAATGGCGCGAAAGCCTAGGGATGCACTGAGCGCGACCGAGGTGGCCTCCACCGTCGCCTCCACGCCGAAATACGCCCCCATCGTTCGCTCCCTGGTCGACCAGATCGCCTCGGACGAATCCGCACGGGCGACGTCCTTCGCGGACGCGGTCAAGCGGACCAAGCGCAAGCTTCACCAGATGATCGGCGCCTATCTGTCGGGGCGCGTCCCGGGAGAGGCAGAGCTGAATTCCCTCGTCGAGGCGCGATCCGAGCTCGAGCAGCGCGAAATCTGCCTTCGGCTGCTCAACTTCCATGCCTCGGCGCGCGAACGCGCCGAGAATCTCGAGGAAACTTATTCGGAGGCCTTCAAGGGGCTCACGGCCCCTCGACGGATCGTCGATCTGGCCTGCGGGCTGAACCCGCTTGGCCGGGTCTTCATGCCGCTGCCGCGTACCACGGTCATCGGCTGCTACGACGCCCATTCTGGCCTGGTGGACTTCGTCGCTGCCGCGCTCAAGGTGATGGATTATCCCGTGGAGGGGGCCGCCTGGAATCTGCTGGAAGGCGCGCCGCCGGGACGAGCCGATGTCGCGCTGCTGCTCAAGACCCTTCCCTGCCTGATGCAGGCGCAGCGCGATGTCGTGCTGCCGCTCCTGGAGAGCATCGACGCGGAGCGAATCATCGTCTCTTTTCCGGTGGCCAGCCTAGCCGGCGGTAAGCGTCGGATGGGCGAGTTCTGGGCCGATCAATTCCTCGCCGTGATGGAGGGCGCCCGTTTCGCCGTGGAGCGCGTCGAACTGCGCCACGAGGTCCTCTTTCGGGTCGTGCCGTCCACGCCGGAGCCTCGCTGATGGCCGGTTTAGACGCTCGGGACGCCAAATCCGTCACGATCGAGGATGCGAGGCTTGCCGATGCCGCCGACGAGCATGGCTGGCCGGTCTGGCCGCCGCCTTCGCCAAGCCTCGGAACCGCGCTCGGCGAGGTGGTCCGCAGCGGCCGCTGGTCGATTTCAGGCTTTGCGACCGGATCCCACCCGCGCGAGCGAATATTCGCCGAGGCGTTCGCCGCGTGGAATGGCAATCGTTTCTGCACGCCGACGTCGAACGGCACGGCGGCGCTCGTCGCCGCGCTCGAATCGCTCGACATCGGGCCGGGCGACGAAGTGATCGTCCCGGCGCTCACGTGGGTCGCACCCGCGATCGCGGTTCTCCAGGTCGGCGCCACCCCGGTCTTCGCCGATATCGATTCCGAAACCCTGTCTTTGTCGGTCGAGGCGGTGCGCGGCACGATCACGCCGCAGACTCGCGCCGTCATCGCGGTCCACCTCTATTGTTCGACCGTCGATCTCGACGCGCTCGTCACACTGGCGCGATCGGCGGGCCTGAAGGTGATCGAGGATTGCGCCCAGAGCCATGGCACGGTGTGGCGCGATCGAAAGGTTGGCGGGTTCGGCGATGTCGGGATCTTCAGTATGCACCAGGGCAAGCTCCTCACGAGCGGCGAGGGCGGCGCACTGGTGACCGACGATCCTATCCTCGCCGCGCGAGCGGAGGAATTGCGGCTGAACGGCCGTCGCTTTGCCGACCCTCCCGCCCCGGCGGGTGAGTTCGACCTTGTCGAAGCCGGCACGGTGCTCGGAAGCAATCTCGCTTTGTCGGAGTTCCAGGCCGCGATCCTGCTGGACGGCCTCCAATATATAGACGGGCAGAACGCGCGTCGCTCACGAGCCGCCGCTTTCCTCGACAGGGAATTATCGAGCGTGGAGGGCTTGAGGCCGATCGGCCGGCCTGAGCAGGTACGCGCCCAAAGCTATTATCATTATCTGATCCGCTTCGACCCGGAGGCGTTCGCCCATCGCCCACCCGAGGTTCTTGCGGCCTGGCTGACGAAGGAACTGGGCTGCCCCTGGACGCCCGTATATCCGCCGATGAACCGGCATCCGCTCTATCAGCCGCTGGGGCAGAAACGATATTGCGGCGACGCGCGGCGGCTCTCCCAACTCGATCCGCGGCATTATCATCTGCCTTGCTCGGATGCCGCCTATTCGACGAGCCTGATCACGCCTCACAGGATCCTGCTGGCCGAACCGGCCATGCTTGCCCGGATCCCGGAAGCGTTTCGGCGACTGCAACGGCTCGCGGGCTCGCTTGCCTAGCCGTGGGTCGGCCTCGCATAATGTGCGTCGGAGCGCATCCGGACGATTTGGCGCTGTCGATCGGAGGCTCGATCCTCCTCTGGAGAAAATCGGCTGCGGTGCGGCTGCTCACTTTGTTCGGACGGAGCCGGTGGTGCCTGCCCCGCTATCGGCACGGCGTCTCCGAGCTCAGCCGGGAGCGGGCCGCCGAGGAGGATCGCTGGCGCAGCGCGGCCCGGGTCGGCGGCGCCGTCGGCGACTTGCCGGATTCGATTTGCCGCGGCCTGTCGGCCAAGGAAGAAGTCGCCGGGCGCCGCGTTGAACCAGCCTTGCTCGCCGCCGCGGCGGAGGCCATCGCCGCGTTCGCGCGCCCGTTCCGGCCGGACTTCACCGTCCTGCCGCTCGCCCTCGGGCGCCATATCGACCATATCATTGTCCGGGACGCCGGCATCGCCAGCCCGCGCGGCCTCGGCCGCCTGGTTTTCTACGAAGATCTTCCTTATGCCTGGCGAAGGCCGGACATTCAGCGCACTGCCCGCGTGATCGGGGCATCCTTGCCGGTGACCGTCAATGTCTCGCGGGTCCTGGAGCGCAAGCTGGCATTGCTCTCCCTCTATCGCTCTCAATTGACGTTCGCCCATCGCTGGAAGGTGCGGGCGCACGCAGTGGACATCGCGGCCGGTCGAGGCGCGGCGGAACGCTTGTGGTCAGCACGGGATGGGCATAAACTCACCGTTAACCTTGGATGCGACTGAAGATGATCGCGCGGTCGAGGTCCAGGCAGGAAGTTTTCGTCCCGACGGGAAGAAGCCATGCAGCCGGCCCTACTCGCAGATAGTGTCTTGCCTCTCGAAGTCGAGATCGAATTCACCAATCATTGCAACGCGCATTGTACCGCCTGCCCGCGAGCCGATATGCCGAACTCGGGAATGCTTCGGCCCGACACTCTCCAGCACATCCTCGCCATCGTCGGCGACATACGCGCAGAGACTCTCCGCACGGCCGTCGAGACGGGCGCCGAGCTTCCGCGGATAACTGTTGCCGGCGGAGGCGAGCCGTTTCTGCACCGTGACGCGCTTTCGCTCCTGCGCCAGATCCGTTCGACGACTCCGGAATTGCATGTGATCACCAACGGTTCGGCGATCACGCCCGGCCGCGCCTCTGAGCTGGTGGCCCTGGAGCCGGCGTCGATCACCTGCAGCTTCTGGGGGATTTGCGAGGCGGAGTATGAGGCGGCGATGTCGCTGCCTTTTGAGAGGACGCTTGCGCGCGTCGAGCATTTGGGCCGGCTCTGCGCCGACGCCGGCATAGCGTTCGAAATTTCCTGGGTCCGGACTCCGGAGATCCGGTCGACCGACGAGGAGATCGCCGCATTCTGGATCCGCCGCGACATCCCCATCGGCATGTCGAACAGCGCGATGTGGAATCGCGCCGGTCTGCTTGACGGGAAAGCGGCCTGGAAGCCCGCCCCCGGTGTCCGCGCCCCGGATTCCTCCCGCCGGATCTGGTGCTCGGAAATCTCCTTGTCCGTGGCGTTCGATTGGAGCGGCCGCTGCATCCTCTGCTGCTGCGGCTATTTCGACCGTCGGACAACCGTTCTCGGGAATGCAGCGGACGATGATTGGGCGACGTTGCGGGACCGCAAACGCGCCATTCTCGACGAGCGCCCGCTGCCCGCGCCATGCCGCTCCTGTCTTCTCCCGCGCCGGGCCCAGGCGGAATGGCTGGCCGCTCCGGTTACGTCCCTGCTCTCCGGCGCGGAGCGTGCGGACCTGTTCTACCAATGACCGCCGCCGCCGACGTCGATTTCGCAATGCCTCCGGCGATAGATTTCACCCTCCCGGACCGCGCCGGCAGCGAGGCGATCCGACAAGTCGAAGAGGCTGCCGCACGCGGTGCGGATCCCGACTCGGCGTTCGATCTGGTCCCCGGGATCAGGGCCCTCGTATCGAGATCCTCCCCGGCCGGGCACAACGTCTCCGGTCCCATCGAAGCGGGAGGACGCGACTATTTTGCGAAGGTCTACGGCAGCGCCGGAGACTGGGCGCGTGAGTTCGCCGTGAGGAAGCTTCTCGCCGAAGACGGCGCGGCCCATGTGTTTCCCGTTATGCTGACGGGGGTGGTGGACCTGGGCTGGGACCGCTGGACGCGGTTCAGCCTGTTCCCGGTCGCCGAGGGTCGGCCGCTGCCAAGGCGGCCGTCGGCCGGGGAACGGGGGGTCTATCGAAGCGTGGGCGGGTTTGCGCGGCGGCTTCATCGCATTCGAACCTCGTCGGGGCGGGCCCGGTTTCGACTGCGCCACAACCAGATGTTCGATCTGGATCCGATTGAAGCCTCGGGCGTGTTTTCGGCGGCGGAATGGCGCCGGCTGGAGGAAGCGATCGCCAACAGCCTCGCTCAGGCCGGCGACGACGGAGACAGCCTGGTCCACAACGATCTCGGCACCGGCGGGAACGTCATCGCCGAGCCCGGCACCTCGCGGCTCATGTGGGTGGTCGACTTCGAGCTTGCGCATTTTGGCTTCAGGACGACCGATCTGCTCTGGATCGACTGTGACGCGCCGGCGTGCGCCGGAGCCTTTCGTGACGGCTATGGTGGTGATTCGTCGCTTCCGCAGAGGGCGGTGATGCGGCTGTTCCGCGCGTTCAGCGAGCTCCTCGAGGATGTCGGCTATCAATTCATGCGGCCCTTCGGCCAATCTCACCCTATCTCGCGAGAACGGGCACTCGCGGAGGCCGAACGGCGCGTTCGGTCCTCCAGCCGACTCCCCCATCTCCTTCGCGCCGCGGAAGCATGCCTGAGATGAGGGCGCCGATCCTTGTCGAGTTGCCGCTCGACGGCCCCGAGGCGTTCGTTGCCGGCCATATCTTCGGTAATGCACGTTTGTGCTCGGGGGACGGCTCGCTTGCCCGGATCATGATGAACGGCGAGCCACGCACGGAAGCGGCGGCGCGCCTGGGGACCAGCTTGGGAGCCTTGCTGCGCTCGCTGAACGCCACGGCGGAGATCGAGCCGCCGAAATCCTATTGCTACGCGTCGGTCGACTTCGAGGTCCGGGTGATGAGAGGAGTCTGCGACGATTTGGAGGGCGGCCGATACGCCCTGTTCGGAACGCCATTGACGATACGCTTCTATCTGCGGGACGACATCGGCGTTCCCCAATGGGTGTTTGACGCGGCCGACTGGAATTTTCTCGGAGCCGGGTTTCGGCGCTTCCTCGGCTATGCCTATGGCTGCGTCGCGAACCAAACTCTGTTTCTTTCGGGTCTGCAGAGCGATCTCGCCGCTCGCTACGCCTATCTTTTCCAAGGAAGGGGAGGCCTGACCGAGGTCAGAGTCGGGGAGGACGTCGTGCCGCTCGAGGATTCGAAACGAGCGCAGCTTTCGGCCCATGCCCTGCGCAACCTCCGTCGGAAGTTTCAGAGGAGATGGATAAGCGTGCTTGCCGCCGGGCTGCGCCGGGTGATGGAGGGCGAAGGGCTGAATCGATTGGCGATCCATCAATTCCCATTGACTGAGGCGGAGGAGGCGCCGGGGCATCAGATGTGGCGCATCTATCGCAACCTGCCCCTACGGTTGGGGAGTTCACCCCTTACCGTCCAGGCCGCGGGAGCGACCTATCATTATTTGGCGATCGACCGGGAGAACCTCCCGAGCGCGGCGCCGGCTGCGGCGGGCGGTGTCACATGATGGCGATCTGGGATCGATACGAGCCATCGGAACGCATCTGCATCAACCTTCTGCTGCGTTGCAATCTGAGATGTGGCCATTGCAACGTCGGATCGCACCCGGAACGCCGCGAAGCGCTTGAGCCGGAAGAAGTGGAGCTCATCCTCGCTGCGGCCGCGCGCGCTGGCAAGCGTCATGTGACGTTCAGTGGCGGCGAACCGATGCTCGATCGGAGCGCCCTTCTGGCTGCCCTTGGTGCGGCGAACAGGCTTGGCTTGGCTTCCGACCTGGAAACCAACGCTTTCTGGGCCCGGTCCCCCGTCGCGGCGCGTGATGAACTGCGGGTCCTCGCAGACTCCGGGCTGCAAGGATTGGTGCTGAGCGCGGACGCTTTCCACTCGAATCAAATGGCGTTGGCCAAGACCATCCACGCTGCGCAGGCTGCTTATGCGGTCGGCCTTCTGGTGGAGGTGAATTTCTGTCCGTCGGGAGACCTACAACGGGACGAGGCGGTCCTGGCGCGATTGTCGGAGGCGAATATCGAGCCGATTATGAATCCGTTTTTGGAAATCGGACGGGGGGCGAGCGCACAAGAGTCGGCAGGGAATCGCTTCTCGATAGCCGAACTGCCAGCGTGCGACAGCCTCACTGCCACCGTTCACGCGGATGGTGCGATGTTTTCCTGTTGCGAGATCGATGACCGCACCAAAAACTTCGATCCGCTTCCCATCCGTACAGCTGCGTCGTGGCGCGAGGATAGGGAATTTGAGCGCTCCAATCGATTTCGCAACCTGCTGGAACGTTTCTATTCGCCTGACTCGCCAACTTACTTCGTGCGGATGGTGGCAAAAAACGATTCATTTAAGTCCCTTAATGGTAAGACGTATCAATCTGTGTGCGAGTTCTGCAAGGAGTGCTTTTCATCAAATCAGAGACTTGCCAAATTGGTTGAGGAGGACGGTCGAAATCGCGGCGAAATCGCGCTGGATTGTTAGATTGCGGAGTTCGCGCCATGCTCTTGCGGCCAGCAATTCGGGTCGGTGTGTCAAGATCAACCACCCAACTCACCACAGGGCACGGGAATCCAGCCACCTCTGGACCTCGGCGAGCTTGAACCGGGGGCAGCGCCGATACTTGCTGCCGCCACTTCCCAGCTCGTACTCGCGTGGAAACCCCGCCGGCCGTCGTCGGCGCAGCCGATCGATCTGGCGCCTCGACAGGCGCGCCAGCTGCGCGAACTCCTCGACCGTGATCATCGCGGCACTGCCGATCACATTCGAGCGTATGTCGCTCATCGAGGTCAGGCGCCCTGGCCGCGCCGCCGGCGAGCAAAGGCCTTGTCGCCCTCCAGGAAGCTCGCCAGCATCGCCGGAATGAGATCCTGGACCGGTTCCTCCTGCCCGTAGGTCTCCCGATAAAGCTCCGCGTAGTCCGCCAGCGCCCGGTGAAGATCCGGCGCGACCGCGATCGTGATCTTCACCGGGGTTCTGTCGGGAAGCCTCGCGAGTCTTAGACCGCCCATCATCCCCTCCACGGCCGAAGCACCAGATCTTTGTGGATCACCGCGCGGAGCGGCCAGCCGGGACGGACGGTGAGGGTCGGCTGTACGTTGAGGTTGCGTGAAGTGATCTGGTCGCCGGCGCGCGCCGCATTCTGCTGCGTCGATTCCCGGACCGCCCTCACCAGATCGCCTTCGCCGCTGCCGAACGTGAGCTCGGTGCCGACCCCAAGCAGAGTGGAGAGCGCAATCCCCTTCAGAAGGCGCCAGGTGTGGAAATCCACCCCGTCTTCCAAGCCCGAAAAGCCCGAGGGGTCCGTCGCCGGCGTGTTGTCCAGCCGGACCGAGGATCCGTCCGGGAACACGATCCGCTGCCAGACGAGGAGAGCGCGGCGCTGCCCGTAGGCGACCGCGCTGTCATAGCTTCCGATCAATCGGGCGCCTTGCGGCACAAGGATGGTGCGGCCGGTCGCGCTGTCGCGCACATTCTCGGTCACCTGCGCGATGACCGTCCCAGGCAAATCGGAGTTGAGTCCGGTCACCAGGCTCGCCGGGATGATCGTCCCGGCGCTCAGCGTCCAGGGCGACGGCCGCGGCCGGAGCCGGTACGGGTTCGTATCTCCCCCCTCCGATGGCGCGAAGTCGCTCCGCCGCGCTTGGCCCGCCGGCGTCCCTGCCGCGGAGGCCGGCGGCACGGCAGCGCCTTCAGCCTCGCCGCTTGGCTCGGGTTCTGCTGCCGGCGACGTGGGACCTCCGGCCCCTCCGCGCCCTCTAATCTGTACGATCACGCCCGAAGCGCGGGCGGCTTGCTCGGCCGCGGCCCGGCGCTGGCGCTCCGCCTCCGCGGCCGCGCGTGCGGACTCGGCTTCGCTGGGAGCCGCCCCCGGCGCGGACGGAGACACCTCTTCGGCCATGCTCCGCTGATGCTCCAGGATCGGCCGCCCCAGATCGCCAGGCAAAGGCGGCCCCAGCCGCGGCACCTCGCCATAGCTGGCCGGGGCGTCGGCAAGCGCCTCGGGCGCCGCCTTGGCGAGCGGCTCGCCGCCCTGGTCGTCGCCCGCGGCGATCCGGAAGCTCGGCGGCTCGAGCGCCACCCACGTGAGGGTCACGAGAGCAGCGGCCACGGCGCCGGTGATCCCGATGATGAGACCGCGCCGGAACCGCACCACCGGCCGTGGGCTGCCGCGGAGGACGAGCGTCTCGGGATCCTCCTTCGGCGGCGGCGGCGCACTCTCGCGCGGAAGGTCGCTCATGACGCCCTCCCGCGCCGCCGGCGCTGATCGCGCGAATCGATGCGGACGATGCGCACGACCTGCTGGCGCCGCTCTCCGAGCCGCAGCTCGGCGGCGGCGAACAGGCGGTCGACTACATAATAGCGGCCGCGCAGCCGGTAGTTGACGAGCTCGGTCCGGCCGCCCTCGCCTCGGACGAACAGAGGCGGCGCCTCGCCCTGGCCCAAGCTAGCCGGGAACTCGATGAACACCTGCTGCCCGTCGTCGAACGCGCGAACCGGCCGCCAGGGCGGATCGTCGCCCTCGATCGAATATCCGAAATTGAGCGACTCGACCGCCACGCCAGCCGCGACCGGCTGGTCGGAAGCGGCGGCTTCGCCCGGCCTGAGCGCCAGCAATTCGTCCTGCGGGTAGGTCCACGAGATGCTCGCCATCGCCGTCCGCGCGGTGCTCTCGAGCTGGACGTGGTAGACCCGCCGGTCCGTGGTGATGACGAGGTTGGTCCTGAGCCCCACCGCGGAAGGCTTGACCAGGATGTGCGTCCGGCGGGCCGCGCCGGTGCCGCTCGTGGTGTCGCCGATCACCCAGCGCGCCGTGTCGCCGGCCGCGACCGAGATCAAAGTCTCGCCCGGTTGGAGCGCGATCTCGCTGACCCGCTCCGGCGCGGTGTAAAGCCGGTAGAGCGCGCCCTGCGTCCAGGCATAGACCTGCACGGCGTTCACATAGCCCTCGCGGCTCGGCTCGCGAATGGCGGCGCGATTCGCCGCTTCGACCCGAGACACCGGCGGTCCGCTGGCCCGCCGGCGGCCGGCACTCGGCGGCGGCAGGCGCAGCTCCTCGCGCTGCTCCATGACCGAGGCTGCAGGCGCGGGCTCCGGCGGCGGATCGGGCACCAGAGCGGCTGGCCGGAACTCGACGGCCGGCGCGGCGGCCGCCGCCCCCGCGCGAGTACCGCCGGCACAGGCGCAGAGGCTGAGGGCGGAGGCCATCGTCAGAAGGGCGGATCGGGTCATTGGCTGTTCCTCTCGGAAGGCAGGGGTTCGGATGGAGGTTGCGCCAGCGTGGGATCGAGCGGAGATCCGAGCGGCAGGGACGGCGAGGCCGGCGGCTCCACAGGGGCGGCGCGAGTCGCCGGCGCGGGCGCCGGCACATCGAGTTCGCGCGACCAGTCGATCGCGTCGACGTAGAGACCGAGCGGGTTCTTGCGGAGCGTATCGGCCGACGAAGGCGGCCGCACCACGATCGACAGGATCGCGGTCCAGCGCGTGGTGCCGGCGAGGCTGCCTCGCTCGTACGTCGTCTCGGTCCATTTGACCTGGAACGAGCGGTCCGAGGCGCGGACGACGCTGGTCACTTGCACCGACACCGTCCGCTCGCCGACCTGCCCGAATGGGTTCGCCGCACGGGCATATTCGCCAAGGAAGCGCGAGCCGCGCTCGGTGACGAAGTCGTAGGCCGAGAGCCAGTTCTGGCGCATCAGCACCGGGTCGAGCGAGATCGAGCGGACATTGACGATGAACCGTCCCAGGTGCCAGGCGACCTGGGGGTCGGTCGGGCGGTACTCCGCCTCGGCCTGCGTCACCGCCCGCGCCTCGCCGAGCGCGTCGACCTCGACCACATAGGGGACGACACGGCTCTGCATCGACTGCCAGAGCAGTCCTCCGGAGAGGGCGCCGGAGAGCATGAGCCCGCCGAAGGCCATGAGCCGCCAGTTTCGGGCCTGGACCCTCGCCGAGCCGATCCGCTCGTCCCAGACCTGTCCCGCCCGCTGGTAGGGCGTCTCCGGTTCGGGCGTTCGCCCGTAGCGCTGAACCGCGCGCCTGAATCTCATCTATCGTTCCTCTCTTTCGCTGATGTCGGGAGTGGCGGCCGCGCCGCCGCGGTCGCCCTCGCGAACCGCCTGCAAGGCGACGTGCCGATGGTGGCGCGCAGTCTGCTCGGAGCGCAGGCGGCGCGCCCATTGCGGCGTCTCGTCGGCCGCGCCGCCGCCGGAAGCCGCCGAGCTCGATCCCGCGCCGGTCGAACCTGCGAACATCGCCGCCCGCCGGCCGCGCTCGGCCGCAGCGCCGAGACCGGCGGCATCGCTCACTTTCGCCCTCGCGGCCCCGGCTCCGGCGCGGCCGACGCCCGCTAGGCCGGCGCCGACGCTCTTCGAGCCCGAAGTCTCCTGGCCGAGCCGGTAGGCGGTCGAGGCGGCCGATCCCATCGAGGTGCCGGCGCGCATCGCGCCCATCCCGGCGCCGCCAAGCGCGCGCGCTCCGCCGACGGCGGCGCCGCCGGCGACCGCCAGAGTTCCGACCGCCGCGGCGGTCGTTCCCACCGCTGCGCCGGCGCCGAGCTGCGGCGCGCCGGCCACCAGCCCGGAAGCGATCGAGGGTCCGAAGATGCCGAGTCCGAACAACGAGAGGCTGGCGAGGACCATGCTCATCGCCTCGGCGAGGGTCGTCTCCTCGGCGCTGCCGGCGGCGGCGAATTCGTCGAAGAAGCCCGAGCCGATGCCGACGATGACCGCCAGCACCATCACCTTGATGCCCGAGGAGACGACGTTGCCGAGCACGCGCTCGGCGAGGAAGGAGGTGCGGTTCCAAAGCGCGAACGGCACCAGCACGAAGCCGGCGAGGGTCGTCAGCTTGAACTCGATGATCGTGATGAAGAGCTGGATCGCCAGCACGAAGAAGGCGAGGATGATGAAGAACCAGGCGATCATCAAAGTCGCGATCGTCAGGAAATTGTCGAAGAAGGCGATCGGCCCCAGCAGCTCGCTCACCTGGTCGAGCAGAGGGTGCGCCGCCTCGAAGCCCGTGCTCGCGACATAGCCGGGACGCAGCAGGTCGTCGGCGGTCATCCCGCCGCCGCCGGCGGTGATTCCGAGCCCGGCGAAGGAGCGGAAGATGATGTCGGCGAGCGTCGAGAAGCTGCCGAGGATCAGAGCGAACGCGCCGACATAGAGGATCTTCTTGAGGAAGCGGCCGATGATGTCGTCCTCGCCGCCCATCGCCCAGAACAGGCCGGCAAGGGTGATGTCGATTCCGACCAGCACGGTGGTCAGAAAGGCGACGTCGCCGCCCAGGAGGCCGAAGCCGCTGTCGATGTACTGGATGAACGCCGCCATGAAGCGGTCGATCACGTTGAGGTCGTCCATGAAGGCCTGTTCCAGTCGCTTGTCGGGGGTGGTGCCGCGGGGCTTCCCAGGGGGCATGGAAGCCCCGCGGCGGGCGCGGCGGCATCGCCGCCGCGGCCCATCTCGTCGTCAGTCGCGGCCCGGCGTGTAGGCCCGGCCGGTGCCGAGGAACCGGCGCGTCGTTGCGCGCCCCTCCGCTTCGGCCTGCGCGCGCCGCGCCCGCTCGATCGACGCCTCGCGGAACTCGGCGGCCATCAGATTCTGGAGCTGGAACTGCTGGCTGATGCTGAGCGCGAGCAGCTGGTTCGCCGCCTGGCTCACCTGAAGGCCGCCGACCGCATTCTGGCTGCGGCCGACGAGCTCCTCGAGCAGGCCCGCATCCTCGCGGACATTCTCGACGACCTGCGCCTGGACGCCCATTGCCTGCCGGTGAGCGCCCATCGCGGCGTCGAGCCGGGCGCGGGCCTCCCGCACCCGCTGTTCGCCGGTGAGGACGCGCTGGACGTCGCCGGGGAACATGGCGCGAATGCGTTCGTCGAGCCGGTCGATCCGGAAATCGATGCCCTGGGCCTGGTCCATCAGTCCGTCGATCCGCTGAATCGCGGAGTTGAGGCGCTCGAGCTGCGGAAAGTCGATCCGCTCGAGGTTGCGCGCCATGTTCTGGAGCATCGCCGCCTCGTTCTGCAGCGAAGCGATCTGGTGGTTGATCTGCTCGAGCGCGCGCGCCGCCTGCAGCAGGTTCTGCGCATAATTGGTCGAGTCGAACACCGGGATCGCCGCCGCCGGGCTCGCCGGCAAAGCGAGCGCCAGCGGCGAACCGGCGGCGAGGGCGAGCGCAATCCACATTTTCTTCACGTCAAGTCTCCTTCGGGCTGGGGGCTGGGAAAATCGTCGAGCGCGGCGGCGGCCCAGTCGAGGCCGCGATCCGCAAGCCAGCGGCGCGCGAAGGCCGCGGGGCCGGCGCCTTCGGCCAGTATGAGGTCGATCCGTCGCTGCGAGGCCGGGTCGGACGCTCCGCAGAAGGCGAGCGCGATTCGCCCGAGTCCGAGGTCGAACAGCCGGTTGCCGCGGCGCGACTGCAGGTAATAGTCCCGCTTCGGAGTCGCCCGCGCGATCAGCTCGACCTGCCGCTCGTTCAATCCGAACTTCTCGTACGCGGCGCGCTGCTGCGGCTCGACCGCTCGGTCGTTCGGAAGGAAGATCCGCTGCGGGCAGCTCTCGACGATCGCCGGGGCGATGCTGCTGTCGGCGATGTCGGCGAGCGACTGGGTGGCGAACACCACCGCCACGTTCTTCTTGCGAAGCACCTTCAGCCATTCGCGGATGCGCGCGGCGAACAAAGGATTGTCGAGAAACAGCCAGGCCTCGTCGAGGACGAGCAGGGTCGGGCTGCCGTCGAACCGCTCCTCGAGCCGGCGGAACAAATAGGTCAGCACCGGCAGGACCGCGCCGGGCTGCGCCATCAGGGTCTCGGTCTCGAAACACTGGACGTCGGCGAGCGCGAGCTTGTCCTCGGCCGCGTCGAGCAAGGTCCCGAACGGCCCTTCGAGCGTGTAGGGAAGGAGCGCGGCCTTGAGCGCGTTCGACTGGAGAAGGAGTGACAGGCCGGTCAGGGTCCGCTCCTCGACCGGCGCCGAAGCCAGGCTTCCAAGCGCCGACCAGATCGCATCCTTCACCTCGGGAGTGACGGGCACTTTCTCATGCTCGAGCAGCGCGCCGATCCACTCGCCCGCCCAGCTGCGCTGCGCGGGCTCGTCGATCCGCCGAAGCGGCTGAAAGGCAAGCGCCCCCTCTCCCGCCTCCGCGCCCGAGCCGAGCGCGTGGTGCGCGCCGCCGCAGGCAAGCACGGCCGCGCGCGCCGACCAGCCCTTGTCGAACAAGTAGATTCGAGCGCCCTCATAGCGCCGGAACTGCATCGCCAGCAGCGCGAGCAGCACCGACTTGCCCGCGCCGGTCGGCCCGACGACCAGCATGTGGCCGACGTCGGCGACATGGGTCGAGAGTCGGAACGGCGTAGATCCGCTGGTCTGCGCGAACAGCAAAGGCGGCCCGCCCAGATGCTCGTTGCGCGAAGGCCCGGCCCAGACCGACGACAAAGGCATCAGGTGGGCGAGATTGAGGGTGTGGACGAGCGGCTGACGGACGTTGGCGTAGACATGGCCGGGAAGGCTGGAGAGCCAGGCCTCGACCGCGTTCAGGCGCTCGCGCATCGCGGAGAAGCCGAGCCCGTTCACGATCCGCTCGACCGCCCTCACCTTCTCGTCGGCGACCGCGGGATCGGCGTCGGCCACGGTAATGGTGGCCGTCAGATAGCCGAACGCGACATAATCCTGGCCCAGCGCCTGTAGCGCGAGGTCGGCGTCGACCACCTTGTTGTCGGCGTCGCTGTCGAGCAGCTGGACCGGCTGGTTGTACATCACCTCGCGCAGGAGGGCGGTCACCGACTTGCGCTTGTTGAACCATTGCCGGCGAAGCCGGGTGAGCGAGCGGGTCGCCTCGGTCTTGTCGAGCGCGATGAACCGGGTTACCCAGCGGTAGCCGAAATCCTGATGGTTGAGCGCGTCGAGGATTCCCGGGCGGCTCATTCCCGGAAAGCCGAGCACCGTCAGGGTGCGAAGATGCTGGTCGCCCAGCATCGGTTCGAGCCCGCCGGTGAGCGGCGTGTCGGCCAGAAGCGCGTCCAGATAGATCGGCGTCTCGGGGACGGCGACCCGGTGCCGCTTCGCCGAGACGGTCGAATGAAGAAAGGTGAGCGTCTCCTCGTCGTCCAGCGCCCGCACCTCCGGCATGAAGCCCGACAGGAGATCGAGCGTGCGGTCGGTCTCGGCGACGAAATGGCCGAGCGCCTGGCGCCAATCGCGGCCCTTCTCGCCCTCCCGCCGCTCGATCAGAGCCCGCTCGGCGCTCGCCTGAGTGTCGGCCGGCGGCAGCCAGACGAGCGTCAGATGATAGCGGCTCTCATAATGCTCCCGCTCGCCCTCGAAGCTCGCCTGGCGTTCCTTGTCGACCAGCCAGGAGGCGGCGTCGGGGAAGCTACTCTCCGGGTAGCCGAGCGCCTCGGCGCGCTCGGCGTCGAAGAACAGGGCCCAGCCCGAACCGAACCGCTTCAAAACGTTGTTGACCCGCGCCGAGGTCGAGACCAGTTCAGCCTCGGTCGCGCTCTCCAAATCCGGGCCACGGAACCGCAGGGTCCGCTGGAAGCTGCCGTCCTTGTTGAGCACCACGCCCGGCGCGACCAGGGCCGCCCAGGGTAGATGGTCGGCAAGCCGGTCGGCGCGGCTGCGATATTCGCCGATCCTCAGCATGACAGATGCCCGCGCTGGCGAAGGTGGCGGGCCAGCACCGAGGCGAAGTCGGGGTCCCGCTTGGCCGCGAACACGGCGAGCGTGTGGCCGAGCGCCCAGACGACGATCCCGGCGATCCACTGCTGGAGCCCCAGGCCGAGCGCGGCCGCCACCGTCCCGTTGACGATGGCGATCGCCCGCGGCGCTCCGCCCAGGAGGATCGGCTCGACGAGCGCGCGGTGGATCGGCGCCTCGAAGCCTTCGATATGGTGCGGCCCCACCGTCACGCGAGCAGGGCCCCGCCACCGAAGCTGAAGAAGGAGAGGAAGAAGGACGAGGCGGCGAAGGCGATCGACAGTCCGAAGATGATCTGGATCAGCCGCCTGAAGCCTCCCGCGGTCTCGCCGAAGGCGAGCGTGAGGCCGGTGACGATGATGATGATCACCGCGATGATCTTGGCGACCGGCCCCTGCACCGATTCCAGCACCTGCTGGAGCGGCTCCTCCCAGGGCATTCCGGAGCCGGCCGCCTGAGCCTGGGCGGCGAGCAGGGCGGCGGCGGCGACAAGGCCGGCGGCAGCGCTGCGGGCGGCACGGATGGGACGGGCTACAAGCATGATTCTTCTCCTCAAGAGTGATTTTCGGAATCGAGGGGGCGGAGTGCGTAGTCGCCGGCGGCATCGAGCCCCTCGAGGCATTCGAGTCTGCCGATCCGGCGGGCGGTGCCCCGCCCCTCGATGAAGACGATGAGGTCGATCGCGTCGGCGACCAGCCGCCGCGGCACGGTGACGACCGCTTCCTGGATGAGCTGCTCAAGACGGTAGAGGGCGGATCTGGCGCTGTTGGCGTGCACGGTCGCGATCCCGCCGGGATGGCCGGTGTTCCAGGCCTTGAGCATGTCGAGCGCTTCGCCCCCGCGCACCTCGCCGACGATGATCCGGTCGGGCCGCAGGCGCAGGGTCGAGCGGACGAGATCGGCCATGGTCACCACGCCCGGGCGCGTGCGCAGCGCCACCGTGTCCGGCGCCGCGCACTGCAGCTCGCGCGTGTCCTCGATCAGGATGACTCGCTCGTCATGGGCGGCGAGCTCGGCGAGCAAAGCGTTGGCAAGCGTTGTCTTGCCCGAGCTGGTCCCGCCGGCGACGAGGATGTTGCGGCGATCGACGACGGCGAGCGACAGCGCCCTTGCCGCCTCGGCCGTCATGATGCCGTCGCCGACATAGTCGGCGAGCGAGTAGATGCGGGAGGCGGGCTTGCGGATCGAGAAGCACGGGCCGGTCGAGACCGGCGGCAGGATTCCCTCGAACCTTTCGCCGGCGAGGCCTTCGCCGTGCGGCGGCAGCTCGGCGCTGACGATCGGAGCGGCGCCGTGCACCTCTGTCCGGGCATGGCTCGCGACCAGGCGGATGATCCGCTCGATCTGGGCCGGCTCGAGCACGTGACCGGTGTCGCACCGTCCCTGCCCGAGCCGGTCGAGCCGAAGCGCGCCGTCGGGATTGACCATCACCTCGATAACGAGAGGGTCGGAAAGGGCTGCGGCTATCGCCGGACCCATGGCGGTGCGCAGCATCGCCCGCTTGCGGTCCGCGGACTCGGCGGCGCTCATCACCCCTCCTCCGGCAGGAAGGTGAGCCGTCCGCTGGCAAGCTGCTGGCCGACCCGCTGTACGAAGGCGGCGAAGCGGTCGCGTCCGATCGCCCGGGAGACCTCGTCCTCCTCGGGCAAAGGCGCGTTTACGGTCAGCATGTAGCGGATGAAGAGCGCCAGGCTCTCGATCTCGACATGTCCGTTCCGCTCGATCCGCGCCAGCTGGTTGGAGATCCGGTCGAGGCGCAGCCCGAACCGCTCGTCGAGCTCGCTCGTCCCACGCCGGTCCAGGAACGCGGTGACGGCGGCCGTCAGGATCGAGGATTTGGTCGCGCCGGGCTTCGCCGCGAGCGCCTCGAGGCGCTCGCTCACGTCGCGGGGCAGGAAGAGCTGGTGCCGGACCAGGTCGCGCCGTGCCATGGCAACCCCCTCAGAAGCTCGGCATCAGGTCGCCGCCGCGACCCGAGCCTTCATTGACGGCATGGGCGGCGAGCACCGGCGTCAGCGGGCTCAGCCGGTCCATCGCGGCGGCATCGACGACTGGGTTGGCGTCGTCGTCGCCGAGCCCGAGCAGGTCGAGCTGGTCCGGATGGGTCCTCTTCACGCGGCGCTTGTGCGGGAGGCCGGGATGCCGCTCCTGCTGCAGTCCGCCGCCGGTCTCTTCACCGAGGTCCGCACGGGCCTCGCACACGGCCGGCGGCACGGCCGAGCGGCCGCTCCAGTCGTCCGCCCTTGCCTCGGGTCGGTCGGCATAGGTTCCCTCGACCAGCACCGGCTCCGGCAAGACTCGGGCCGTGAAGTTGCGGTCCTCGAAATAGCGAAGCTTCTTCGCCTTGATCGGCGGCAGGCCGGAGATGAGAACCAGCTCGTCCGACGGCGGGAGCTGCATGACCTCGCCGGGCGTCAGAAGCGGCCGGGACGTCTCCTGCCGGCTGACCATGACATGGGCGAGCCAGGGCGCGAGCCGGTGGCCCGCATAGTTGCGCATCGCGCGCTGCTCGGTCGCGGTGCCGAGCGCGTCCGAGATGCGCTTGGCCGTCCGCTCGTCGTTGGACGAGAACGCAACGCGCACGTGGCAATTGTCGAGGATCGAATTGTTCTCGCCATAGGCCTTGACGATCTGGTTGAGGCTCTGGGCGATGAGGAAGGCGCGAACGCCATAGCCGGCGAGGAAGGCCAGAGCGGTTTCGAAAAAGTCGAGCCGGCCGAGCGCCGGAAACTCGTCGAGCATCATCAGCAGCTGCCGTCGCGACTTGCTGCCCTCGCCCTGCAGATGCTCGGTGAGACGGCGACCGATCTGGTTGAGGACGAGCCGCACGAGCGGCTTGGTCCGCGAAATGTCCGAGGGCGGCACGACGAGGTAGAGCGACAGCGGTCGCTCGCCCTCCACCAAATCCGTGATCCTCCAGTCGCAGCCGGAAGTGACCGTCGCGACCGTGGGATCGCGGTACAGGCCGAGGAACGACATGGCGGTCGAGAGCACGCCGGAGCGCTCATTGTCCGACTTGTTCAGGACCTCGCGCGCAGCGGAAGCCACGACGGGGTGGACCTCCGGCGCCTCGGCGGTGCCGAGGTGATTGGCGGTCATCATCGCCTTCAGGGTCGAGACGAACGGCCGCTCGGGATCGGAGAGGAAGGTCGCGACTCGGGCGAGGGTCTTCTCCTCCTCGACATAGAGGATGTGAAGGATCGCCCCGACGAGCAGCGAATGGCTGGTCTTCTCCCAATGGTTGCGTCGCTCGAGCGCGCCTTCGGGATCGACCAGGATGTCGGCGATATTCTGGACGTCGCGGATCTCGTGGGCGCCGCGCCGTACCTCGAGGAGCGGATTATAGCGGGCCGACAGCTTGTTGGTCGGGTCGAACAGAAGGCAGTGCGAGAATCTGGACCGCCAGCCGGCGGTGAGCTGCCAGTTCTCGCCCTTGATATCGTGGATGACGGCCGAGCCGGTCCAGCTCAGCAAGGTCGGAACGACCAGCCCGACGCCCTTGCCGCTCCGCGTCGGCGCGAACGCCATGACATGCTCCGCGCCGGCGTGGCGCAAATAGGCGCCGCCCAGGCGGCCGAGGAACACGCCCCGGTCGCCGAACAGGCCGGCCGCGGCGATCTCCTTGTCAGTGGCCCAGCGGGCGGAGCCGTAGGTGGTGACATTGCCGCTCTGCCGGGCTCGCCACAGGGATCCGCCCACCGCGGCGCCGCAGCCGAGAAAGCCGCTCGCGGCGGCGAGTGCGCCGGCTTTGTCGAATACCTCCGGAGCGTAGGCTTCGAAATGATACCACCAGCCGAACAGCGCCCAAGGGCGGTAGATCGGCAGCTCCCGGATCGTGAACCAGGGCGCTCCCAGCTGTGGCTGGTAGCCGAGCATCGAAGCGGCCCATTGCGTCGCGGCCCACACGCCGAGGACGATGATCGCGAACACGATCAGGATCTGGCCGATCAGAAGCTTGGTGGGTGTCACCGGGCTCTCCCCCTGGGCCTCATCGGTGCGGGCCAGCTGAAGACGGAATTTGGCCTGGCGGCCGCCGCGGCGGTATTGCGCCTTCGCCGAATCCGGGCGCATCCGAGCGAATCTGGCGCAGAGGCGGGCTCACGGGCTGGCCTCCGGCTCGTTCAGAACCGGCTTAACGCTGTGTTTGCCCGAACCCTCTTATCCTGGCTCGATGGCCTCGGAAGCGCAGCAACCTTATCCCGGCGAAATGGCCGCCCCCGAGCAGGTATTGCTGCTGGCGGACGAGTATCGAAAAGCCGCCCATCTGCTCCTGCAGCTCGGAAGGCCGGGCGGGCAATTGTCGCGAGCTCCGTTTCGGCTGGTGGCGATTCACGCTATCGAGCTCTATCTGAACGCGCTGCTCCTTCATCGCGGTCACGCGCCGAGCCAGGTTCGCGGCCTGCAGCATGACCTGGCGCAGCGAGCCGAGCTGGCGGTGGCGGCCGGCCTGAAGCTTCGCTCGCGCACCGCCGCCCATCTCACCGCAATCGCTCGGAACAGAGAGTATCTGGTGATTCGCTATGGGCCGGAGCTCAACGGCACGTCGTCCCAGATCAACAGGCTCACGGCCACGCTCGATGAGCTGGCGAAGAAGGTCACGAAGGAGCTCGCGGGCTCCCCGCGTGGCTTGGAACAGCCCGACTCTCATCCCCGCCTGGCGCTGATCAAGGCGGCTTGACGCGTCAGCCAATCTCCGGCCCGGCGCGCTCCCGCCCCAGCCGCCAGCTGACGGCGCTCCCGCGCACCTGGACGGCAAGCTCACGGCCTATCCGCCGATCCATCCCGTCGCGCCACGGCACCAGCGAGAACTCCCGAGCGCCCGCAAGGAGGGCGAAGCGACCGCTGGCAAGGTCGAGGCGCCTCATCAGCCTCCCGTCGGCCGGTCCCGTTTCCACGTGGCGGTAGGCCAGCCCCAGCTCTTCCGACAGCCCCTGCGCCGCGCGAAGGAGATCCTGACGGCGCAGGCGCTCGACCAGGGCGCCGGCATAGACGGTGCCGCCTTCAGCCTCATGAGCGAGGCCCTGCGCGAGCAGCCATTGGCGGCGCGCGGCCAGCGCCGAGCGCACTTCGCGACCGAAGCCGCTGTCCCGAAGCGGCTCCGGAGACTCCGCGAGCAATTCGCGGTCGAGCCAGGTCGCTCCCTCCGTCTCGGGAAGGGCGGGAAGCGGGAGCGGCGAGAGCAGCTCCACCCGCACGGGCGCCTCGCGGACCCGCTCCGCTTCATGCGCCTCCGCCCGCGCAAGATGGTCGTCGCCGACCCGCCAGCTGCCGTCCCCGAGTCGCTCGATGCCGCCCACCGTCCGGCGGATCGCCTCGAGGCGCCGCACATGGGCCTGCGCGAACGCCTCGGTGGCGGCGGGATCGTGCCTCATATGGGCCTCGATCGAATAGACTCCGGCATTTTGCGCGGCGACCTCGGCCACAATCCGGTCCACCTCTCTCGCCTCCGCGCGAACCGGTACCACCCGCACGATCGCCCCCTCCGGAAGAGGCTCGACCGCATCGCCGGCGCCGATCTCGACATAGTGCGCGCGCCCGTCGAGGCCGTCGACGATGAGATAGTGGCGATCGCGAAACTCGTCGGAGAGCCCGCGAGCGGCCACCCGGCCGACGAGCGGCCCCGAAAGAGGCGCCATGTCGTGCGCCGCCAGGTCGGATGCGGGGCGGGCGAGGCCGCGGGCGCCGAGCTCGCGCTGGAGGGTGCGGATAATGTCCCCGCGCTCGCCCAGGCGGCGCAGATTCTCTTCGAGCCCGGGCGAGAGCCGCCACTTCGCCGCGCCCGTCTCCTCGGCCAGCCCGAGCGCGGCAAGCTTGCGCAGGCGCCCCGCGCGCAGCGCGTGCTGGAGCGGGTTTCTGTGAGCGGCTGAGACGATGCCGTCCGAATCCATGTCCCGAACGAGGCCGCGGTCGAGAGATGTGAAGCGCTCCGACCCGACCTCCAGCCGCTGGCGGCGCTCGATCTCGAGATCGCTGCGCGGCCCCAGGTCCATGGTCACCAGCTCGGCGAGCCGCTCGCGCATTCCCCGCTTTATATAGTCCGGGGCGATGACGAGATTCTCGCCTCGATCGTCCTTGCCGCGGAGCATGATGTGCGTGTGCGGGTGAGCCGTATCGAGATGATCCACGGCGACCCAGTCCAGCCCCGTCCCGAGGTCCCCCTCCATCTGGGCCATGAAGCGGCGCGTCAGCGGCTTGAGGTCGGGATATTCGGCCCCGTCCTCGGCCGAGACGATGAAGCGGAACTGGTGCCGGTCGCCTTCGCAGCGCTCGAGGAAGGCCTTGCCGTCGGCCGCATCCTCGCTCGCCGCATAGAGCTGCCCAGGCTCCCCCCCGCGCGTCACGCCGTCCCTCTGGATGTAGCGAAGATGCGAACGGGCAGCCCCGAGCCCGCGGCCGCCGAGGCGCACCAGCCGAGTCTTGACGATGGCGCGGCGGCTTCGAAAACCTGCGTACCGGTCCCTGGAGCCGAGCAGCCGGGCCATGGCCGCGCCCCGGCCGATGCGACTGCCGTCGAAGCGCCTGCGGCCTGCCCGTCTCAGCCCTCCGGCAAGCGCCGTGGCGGCGAGCACACGGTGCAGATATTTGCGGCCGCGCCTGGAGCCGGCGGCCCGCATGCGCCCCAATCGGGGTTCGAAGTCCTCGTCGTCCATGAGCCCGTCATTCCACTCCGCGGCTGGCCAGCCTCACCAATCTCGCAGGAACCGGCCCTCGCGCTCAGCGTCCCTTCGGCGAATGCAGGCGCCCCTCGAGCGCCGCCCCTGCGTGCCGGGCAATCTCGGCGACGATGCCTGCCTCGGCGCGATCGATCCATTAGTCGCGGGTTCCCTTATGGCCGGCCCTCGCCACTCAGGATTTGCATGAATTTTTAATGAAAATCCTTGCATCATCGCGTCACAGCGCCGATTGGCATTCCGAGGAGGACACGATGTCGGCGCTCACTCTGCTCAAGCGGCGATTGCGCCCCGGGCAGGTTTACCGGCGCAAGGATCTTGCGCGCTGGTCGAATGCGGTCGACCGGCATATCCGCGAGCTTGTCGACGAGGGCCACCTCGAGAAGGTTTCGGCCGGCGTCTACATGGCGCCGCGCAAGACCCGTTACGGCGACGCGCCCGCCAAGCCCGAGAAGCTCGTCGAGACCTTCCTCAAGGACGATCGCTTCCTGCTGGTCTCCCCAAGCGCCTATAACGGCCTCGGCGTCGGCACCACCCAGCTCTACAACGAGCTGGTCGTCTACAATCGCAAGCGCCACGGCCGCTACGAGCTCGACGGGCGGGTCTATAACTTTCGGCTGCGCCCTTCGGTGCCGGCGCGGCTGACCCAGGAAGTGCTGCTGGTCGATCTGCTGCATAACCTCCTCCGGCTGCCCGAGGATGGGTCGGCAATCCTGCCCCGCGTCCTCGAGCGCGCGCGCAGGATGGATCGCGCCCGTCTCAATCGGGCGGTGCATGACTATGGCTCGGCCCGCGCCCGCCGGCTGCTGGCGCCCGTTCTAGAGGATCATCGACCCAAACCGCGGCCGGCCTGATGCTCGAGCAGCTCCCTCGAGGGCGAACGCGCGTCCTGCGGCAGCATGAAAAAAACGATTCCGAAATCGCTGCCCTGTGCCTTGTGCACAGTGAGCGCGTAGGCAAGCTCTAGGCGCGCCTGTGCGTCCTGCCGACCGAGATGGTAGAGCGTGGCGGGCTGGGAGTGCCGCTCCGACGAATCCCGCTTGGCGCCGTGCCTATCCGTAAGTCGGAACTGTGCCGCCCATAGGCGCTCGCGAGTCAGTCCGAGCCGGATTTGAACAGCGGCGGGAGCTTTGAGGGCCTGCTCAATGGTGAAGGCGAGGTTCCGACCGAGGGGCGATGCTCTTGGCAAGGATCCAACTTCATGCCGGGTCGGGGACGGATTTTCGGCGTGGCTGGTTCGTCCGACCCCAGGCTTCGACATTCTTACGCAGCAACGCGACCACGCCATTTGCCGCGATTTCACCGCCAATGCGATCGATGGAAGGAGCAAGTCGGGCAAGAACCTTTAGCAGGACTGCGCGGTCTGCGGTCGATGCCCACTCGACCAAGATTAGCACCACCGCTTCGATCTCCTCGCGCGGTTGCCGCGACAAGAGTTCAAACCAGGCCCAATGATCGTTGCGCACGTCATCGGTCTTGCACGCCGCGTCGAGAAACGCCGATCGCGAATAGTTCAAACCTGGATCAGGGGGACGCGAGTAACGGCGAACCCCCGTCAGCGTGTGGTGAAGGGTTTCTCGGGCGGCCCTTCGATCTTTCTCCGGCAACGCGCGCACAAGCCGGAGCGCCTGTTTGACAAGGCCGAGCGCTTCGTTTCCCTGCCCTGCCGCGCAGGCCGCTAAGAAGCGAATTTTGGCTTGCCGATCTTCTGTGTCTTGCTCCTGCAGCGAAGCCGCCCAATCGGCGGCGCCGCGCCGAGAATCAGCGTCTAGGTAGGAATTTATGATCTGCAGCAACGACGCGCCGAAAGCGCGATTTGACGTTTGTATCGCAGCAGCAAGGAGACGCTGCAATTCGTCCCCCGAGAACTTGTCGGCATAGGCGCGAGCCACCGCCTGAACCTGAATTTCATAGCCGATATGGGTCAGGGCGCCGAATGCGTCGGGCCCCGCGTTCGCCGACGTGAACTGCGCGAACGCGACTAGGACCGCGCCCAATTCGTGCCAGTCGTGAACCGCTCCAAGCTCAAGCGCGTCTTGAACAAGTTCCTTTCCTAGCTCGCGCTCGATATCCCAGCCCTCCGCAACCGCCAAATCGATCAGGACATCGATGGTGCCATGGGCACGGGCATGAGCGACAGCGGCAGCACAGGCTTCGCCGCGCTCCTCGCCTGTGCTGTGCTCAGCAATATGGCTATAGGCCTCGAGCACGCCAAAAGGCCCTTCGACCGATTCGAGCAGCGCCATGGCCTCCGCTCGGATCGCGGCCGGGCCTTCCACGACCAAATTCGCTGCTGCTCGAGCGCGCACCTCTCCCTCGGCAATCTCGCCAAGCAGGCGGATGGTATGCTCAGGACGAGTGCGGCTGAATGTGAAGGCGAAGTCTGCGAGCAGCCACTCGGGATCGTGATCGTCCCACGCGCGACTGTCCATCGGCGTGTTGAGGTCTCCCAGCAGCATGGGCTCGATTGCGAGCCGCCCTTCGTCGCTCAAATGGTGAGAGGCATCGACTAGAATCGGCGCACGTAAGGAGGGATGTATCTGTACCGTCCGGCAAATCGCGAGCGCTGTCTCGACCCATTCTCCGCCATAGTGTTTGCCGAGGGCAGCTAGCACCGCGGCCTTGCCAGCCTTTGGGCTAATGCTATCGGCGAGCTCCAAATAGGCTGGGATCTTCCCCTTGGGCACGGATTTGGCAACGATCTTGAGCGCGTCGGCACGAATCCAATCATCTTCGATACCCGCGGCACAGCGCAGGAACAGGTCGATGAGTCCGCGGTCCGGTTCGTAGCCGATCTCAGTTAGTGCAGCCCGCTTTTGCTGATCGTCTTCAAGTTGCTCTAATAGTTGCGCGACCAGACGCACCCGCCGCGTGTCGCTCATATTGCGCAGCGCGCCGTGATAGTAGATGCCCTTTCTGAACTCACCAGGATTGCCGAGAATGAGGGATTCAATCTCGTCTTCGATCGCCTCAGCCTCCTCCGCCTCAAGTGATGGCAATAACTTCGCTAAAGCAGTTGCACGCTCCGACGGCTGCTCGATCGTGCGCGCGATCCGAAGCGACACGTCTGTCGGCAAGGGCGGGCCATGCGCAGTGTGATAGCCCGATACTTCGGCGGCTCGAACCAATTCCGAAACGATTTGAGCCTGCTCCTCTTGCGCGAGCACTAGGTAGAGTTGCCTTAGACTCTCCGCGCGCGTGAAGCGGTTATCCGTCGAGAGCGCCAGAGCAAGAACCTCAGGCGAACGCTCAATGCCAGCGCCCTTCGCGACTTCCATAAGTGCACCAGCACTCAAATCGTCGCCGCGTACGGCAAGCATATGCTCGAGCACCGTATCGGCCGACCAAATTCCCAGGCGCAGTGCAGCCACATAGACATTGGGAGGCAGATCATGAGCGATCGAACGCACGGTCGCGATGGTCAGTGCGCAATCAATGAGCGCAAGCAGCGACGCGACGTCCAGGCCGCGCGCGTGGCTCTCCCGACGGGTGACAGACACACGGCGTCCGACATCGGCCAAGAATCCGCGGAGGCTTGGATCTACCGCAAAGCATTGGTCCGCCCAGGCTCGCCGCGTTAGCGGTTCGAACCGATCTTGAGCGAACCCTGCCCTAATGAAATGCGCACCCAGATTCGCGATGAGATAGGGTGACAGATTCCCATCTGGCTCGCTTTCCAGCGTCCTAAGACCAGCCTCGCCCCAGCCCACGAACTGCGCTTCGACCTGTTGCACCCGTGAGACGGGCATCCATTCCTCGCGAAGATAGTCAGCGAAGAGGGGGTGCGAGAGAATCAAATCATTGCGACGGCCGTGGCCAACAATCCACCGACTGAGTTTTTCAAGTGCGCCATCAAGCTCAAACAACGTCGGGCGCGCGCCCATCAAGGCGGGATCGAGCAAGTCATCCCGCGACAACGGGCCGAGCGCGCATGCGAGCAAACACAAGATATCCTCGACCAATGATGACACTGGACCGCCGAGCGATTGCCAGAGGCGCTGTTGATCCTCCCACCATGCGCTGAAATAGCCATTCAAGCCGGGAGTAGCTTTAGTCAGCCGTTGCGGGTCCAACTCGCCGGCGCCGAGCGCCTCCAGATATAGGCGGACGAGCAATGGATCGCCTTGCGACAGTCGAACGACGTTGGCGGCGACGGCTGGGTCGGTGCCTCTGGATTCAAGTGCCTCCTCAATACTGCCGGAGGCTAGCGGCGGAAGATTCAGATGCGTCGGAGCAAGCGAATGCAATGGGTCCGTTCGCAATGTCACCGGGCGTCCGGCGCAGAGTATTTTCAACCCCGAGGGTGGTTGAGGTGGAAAGAGATCGGGGGTGATCTCGAAATCGGCCGCTTCATCGAGGCCGTCGATGACAAGAAGGAGCCGCAGCCCGTCGGGCAATGGCCGCGTCAGGAGATCGGTCACAAGCCCGCGCGCACGTTCCACATTGACATTGATGGCATCAGGTAGCTCCAGGCCGTGCAACGTTGCGAGACGCGCCAGCAGTGATTCAAAGACTACCTGGGCCAGATTCGTTCGGAACCGTGCGCTGATTGGCATGAAGACAAGGGCAAGAGAGTCGCCGAGCGATGCAGTCCAGTTGGCAAGCAAAGCCGACTTCCCTCGGCCTGCCGGCGCCCGCAGCAAAGCATAGATCGCGCGCTCGTCGGCCAGCCATCGGTCCAGAGTATCGAGGTCTTCCTGGCGACCTACGAAAGGGATGTCGTGCGAAGCGTCTCCGACATACTGCCGAGTGAAACTGTCGATCCGCCCACCGTAATGAGTCGTGACCACGTTCTGGGCGCCCAGAAATCTCAGCAGCGCCGCATAATGACGCGCAACCACCGCGGGTTGGGCGTCGAGCCGCGCCAGAAGATCATCCCAGCAGAGAAGGGACACGGTGAAAGTGCCCTCATGGCCGTGCGCATCGCTAATCTCACGCGACGTCTGCTGGAGTGACGCATCATTGGGCGCGGTCGTCGCAATGACCAATTGGGTAAGCACTGGGCGAAACTGCCGCGCCTCATTCGCGATGGCGTGCAGGTCCGCCGCGGCGATCTCAGCCGTCCGGCCGACCCATTTGCATTGCACTCCAACCCAGCGGCCAGCCACACACGCAACGATATCGACACCATTCTGACGCTGTCCATTGCGGCCGATGCGATTAGCGTCATCCACGTTCCATTCGCGCGAAAAGAGATCATGGCAAAGCGCTTCGAACGCTTGCCAGGAGCGCGGCGGCGGAATCTCAAACCCCGTCAGCGACACTGACGACTTGTTCGATGGTACAGGGAAGAAAGAAACGAGCGCACAGACAAGAGGGTAAGTCGGAATGTCCCGGCAGACAACGCACTAGCGTTGGGGACTGCCGCAGGAAATGAAGATGACAACACCCGATTCTACCTGTCCGCCAGTGGCGAGCCTGACTTGTTGGAGCGGTGATTCGCCGACCCTGCCCCGCTGCACGATCAGAGTACCGCGTGCGCATGGGGCGCGGACCTCACGGGCCGTCTTCGCCGAGTCTCGCCGTGTCCGGCCGAACTGCTCTGAGAATCTCCTCCGCGGCGCTGAGGGAGGCAGTGGCGCGTGCGGCCTGCGACCACACTGAAACCGGTTGGTCGGTAGCGAAGCTCTGGTCGCGTTCGATATGCATGCCGAGCGGAAGGCTGATCGTCTCCAGTTCGCGGAGGCTGAACGATCCCATCTCGGGAAAGCCGAAACCCAGGTCGGCCAGGCCGAACAAGGTATCCCCGTCATTGGCGAGCTCCGTGGCGAGCCAGGTTCCCGCGCCAATCGGATTGAACAGCTTCACTACGGGCACATGGTCGATGTCGGGCGCCAGCCCGTTCGAAAGAAGTCTCTCGAGAAGCTCAGCGGTCAAGAGTCGTGATGCGGTCATGGTCGATCTCCTCGGGCATCCGCCCGATCCGATCGGCGGTGGGCGGCGAGGTGCGACCAGAGAGGCCCGGCAAGTACCGGGCTGCACCCGAAGGGCCGAAACGTCAGTGGAGGACCCGGCACTCTCGGGCCGGGTTGCGGCACGGCACGTCGGGACTAGGCGGGAGCCCGCCCGACCGCGATCGGCGAAACGAGGTGAGCTCGACCACGTCGTTCGCTCGACGGCCGCTGGAAGCCGATAGGCCTCGACGCCGGCGGCACCGATTGCCCGGTCGCCGGATCCGGAACGATCAGCCTAAGGGCGGATGCGGAAAGTGAGCACGGAAAGCCAAGATTTATGGGGCAGAGTGAAAGTCCGACCTCCGAGTTTATGCCCGATAATGACTGGGGATAAGTCCAATTAATGGATGCGGGTGATCTCGCTTTGTGGCAACAATAGCGCCGTTCGCCGAGGATGACACGAGCTGATTTACCGATGCCGCTGATGATCGCAGCCTGCTCCAGCCGTAAGCGGCCGCTTCCTGCGATCCGCGCTGCCGACCTTAGCGGCGGCGCGACCGAGGCTGTTGGCCGGGATTGGGTGGCCAGGCTCCGTCAGCAACCCCGGCAACCGGCGCTGGAGCTCTATTGCGGCCGGAGCGTGCGTGAGGCGGAGCAAGCCGCCCTTCGGTTGGGCGGCGATCTGCTCTTCGCCTCGGCTGGTTTGGGATGGGTTCAAGCGACCGAGCATGTTCCGAGTTACGGCATGACCATCGTCCCCGGGAACGACAATGTTCTCGACTTGCTCGAAGGCGACTCTGGGGCCGACAATTGGTGGCGGTGGCTCAACGACAACTCCCCTTTCGCGACCTCAGTGGCCCATGCCGTTGAGCGGACCGATGGTCCCGTGATTGTAGCGCTGCCCCGAGCATATCTCGCGATGGTGGAAGCGGATTTTCTTGCATTGCCGGAGCGGCAACGAAGCCGGCTCCGCATCATCCAACGGCGAGGAGGACTCCGTCCAGAGCTGCAGGCCTGGACGCTCACTTATGATGACCGGCTTGAAGCCGCCGACGAATGGGCCGGCACGCGCGCGGACTTCGCCTCAAGGGCAGCGCGCCATTTCGTCGAACGGGTCCTTCCGAACCTCCCACACGGTGACGCGCAAGAGCACGAGCAGGCGGTCCAGACTGCGCTCGCCGCCTGGACGGCATCGCCGGCACGAATAGGGGCTCGGCGCAGCGACGATGAATTGCGGCAAGTCGTCGCGCGCCATTGGGACGAGGCCGGCGGCAGAACGACGCGGTTGCTTCGCATCCTGCGCGACGACCTCGAGATTGCCTGCGAACAGGGGCGCTTCGCGCGGTTGGTCAGCTCGATGCGCGCGGAGCGGGTGTCGCCACAATGAAGAAGGACATCCTCCAGGTTCGCGCGACGCGCGCCATTCAGGGCGACGGGATTCCGGTCTACAGCTTCTTCCTTCATGGCGCCGATATCGCGCGCATCGCCGACATCTCGCGGCTCGAGCGCGAGAATGGTAAGCTCAAGGGATTCCAACGGCCGCAGATCAAGCGGCATGTCCGCGAAATCGTCGACTTCCTGGATGCTGGCCCGTCGCTTTTCCCAAATGCCATCATCCTCGCGCTTGGTCCCGACGTCGTCTTTCAACTCAATGGCGGCCGACCTCGCGCGGGCTGCTCCGACCTGAGCCAAGGCGGGGTGCTCATGTTGCCGGTCCGATCCGAGCATGACAGGGTAGCCTGGATCGTCGATGGCCAGCAGCGGTCGCTCGCCCTTGCTCAAGCCAAAGACAAGACGATCGTCGTTCCCGTCGTGGGCTTCGAGAGCCGAGACCTGGAAACGCTACGCGCCCAATTCATCCTCGTGAACAAGGTCAAGCCCCTCTCCCGACGCTTGATCGACGAATTGCTGCCCGAAGTCGGCGTGCTGCTGCCCCGCGACCTGTCGGCCCGTAAGTTGCCGAGCGTTCTGTGCGAACAACTGCTGCGCGATCCGAAATCGCCATTCCACGGCCTCCTGTCCCGCCCCTCGAGCAAGGGCGCGGGAGTCGTCACCGACTCCCCATTGGCACAGGCGATCGCGGCGAGCCTGCGGTCGGTGTCGGGTGCGCTGGGCCAATTCAAGGGCAACGGAAATGGGAGCGGCGCCGGCGACACCGACGCCATGTACCGGATGCTGGTTCTCTATTGGTCAGCGGTTCGCGATACCTTTCCGGACGCCTGGGGAAAGTCCGCGGAAGAGAGCCGCCTCATGCACTCGGCCGGCATCCGGGCGATGGGCGCTCTCATGGACCAGATCATGATCCGTGCGGACAGCATGAGCGATCCTGTTGCTGAAGTGCGCGCTTCGCTGGCCCGGATCGCCCCTCATTGTCACTGGACGAAGGGGCGTTGGGAAGCGCTCGGCTTGGCCTGGAACGACATCAATGCAATTTCCAGCCACATCAATCGGCTGCGAGACCATCTCATGGTGCTCGACCGTCGCCTGGCGCGGGCGGCGGCATGAAGTTCATATTCGCGGACAGCCTGGACTATGTCGATCCGGCCTTCGACTTCGTCGCCGACCGGAGCGCGGCCGACCGCCAGCCATATTGGGACGACGCCTATCCGCACGAAATTCTCGGCTACGCGCCCTATGACGGGGTGCTGGTATCGCGAGGGATCGTCGGCGATCACCGAGTGAAGGGCAAATATACGGCGAGCCAGGCGCGACGCTTCAGCCTCGCCGGCGTCCGGAAATTTCTCAGGCTCGACAAGCCGGAATTCGAGCATCTCGACATCTTCGGCGACTGCGGCGCCTTCAGCTACGTCGATGAGGAGCGGCCGCCCTACACCCCGGCGGAGATGGTCGAGTTTTACGACGAGTGCGGCTTCACTCATGGCTGCTCGGTCGACCACATCATCTTTGACTTCGATCCCACCCTCGTCGGAATGGAGGGTGGCACGGCCCAAGCCAGGGAGCGTTTCGACATCACGCTCGAAAATGCCGATGGCTTTCGCCGCGAGGCGCTCGCCATCGATGCCGACTTCACGCCGCTTGGCGCGGTGCAAGGCTGGTCGCCCGGCAGCATGGCCGAGGCCGCACGCCGGCTCGTCGCCATGGGCTATGACTATCTTGCGCTTGGCGGGATGGTCCCGCTCAAATCTCCCGAGATCAAATTGTGCCTCGAGGCCATCCGCGAAGCCGTTCCTTCTCAGACCAAGCTTCACATCCTGGGCTTCGCAAAGGCCGACGATATCGACAGCTTTCACGGCTATGACATAGCGAGTTTCGACACGACGTCGCCGCTGATCCGCGCGTTCAAGGACGCCAAGCAGAATTACTATCTACCGGGCGCAGGGCTGGCGTTGCGCTACTTCACATCGATCCGGGTGCCGCAGGCCATCGAGAATCCCAAGCTGCAGCGCTTGGTGAAGAAGGGCGTGTTCAGAGCCGAGGATCTGGTGCGCATGGAAAGCGCGGCCCTCGGTTCGCTTCGCGCCTTCGACCGGGGCGACGCCGACCTCGAGGAAACCCTGCACAACGTTCTCGTCTACAGCGCACCGCTATTTGAGGAACTGCCTTATGACGACTGCAGCAACAGTCCGACGCTCGCGCGCCTCGCAGGCCGCTATCGCGAAACACTCCTCGAGCAGCCGTGGCGGCAATGCTCGTGCGCGATCTGTGCGGATGCTGCGATCGAGGTCATCATCTTCCGTGGAAGCAACCGCAACAAGCGGCGCGGCATCCACAACCTCGCCGTCTACAAAGATCATATCGAACGATTGGACATCAAGCGTGCGGTCATCAGAACCAATGAAATATCTCGCCCTCTGTGCGCGGCAGAGCAGTGACCATCATGCGCTCACTTTCGCGGCGAAGGCTGCGGACATTCTGCGGTTCGCGGCGATCGACCGGATCGGCCGCGATGCCCATGGCGAGATCAGCGGCTTCCAGCGCCCGCAGGCGGCGGCGCATATCCGTGAAATCCGCGACTATCTCCAGAAACCGAATGCGGTCCTCCCCAATCCAATCGTGGTCGCCTTCATCGATCATGTCACCCTGGAGCATCGCCAAGATGGGTCCGCCATGCTCTCGATCGACGTGAGGGACGGACCGCCCGGGCTCGTCGTCGACGGGCAACAGCGCCTGTCGGCATTGGTCGATATCGATCGGGATTTCGAAGTCTTCATTTCAGCTCTGATCTGTCCCGACGAGGCCGAGCTGCGCCGTCAATTCGTGCTGATCAACAACACGAAGCCATTACCGAAGTCCCTCATCTACGAGCTGCTGCCGATGGTCGACGACCTGCCGCCTCGTTTGAGCCGGCGCTCGACCGCGGCAGACCTTACGGCAAGGCTCAATTTCGAGCACACCGCCCTCCGGGGCTATATCAAGCAGCATACCTGCCCGGAGGGCATCATCGCCGATACGGTGATGCAGAAGATCATCATGGAATCGCTTTCGAACGGCATAATGCGAGAGCTGATTCGCTTGCCCAAGGGCGCCGACAAATGCGTCAGGCTCATCTCCAATTTCTTCGAGGCCGTGAAGCGGGTCTTCCCCGAGGCCTGGTATGGCCAAAAACCGTCTTCCTCCCGCCTCGTTCACGGCGCGGGCATTCAGGCCATGGGCGACGTGATGGAGGTTCTGGCACAGCGAGCCGGCGCACGCACCACGGACGAATTCCAGGAAGGCCTTCAGTGTCTCGTTGGCCGGACGGCCTGGACCGAGGGTGAATGGGAACTAGACGGCGAAATCCGCCGATGGAATGCGCTCCAGAACATCAACCGCGATCTCGCTCTGCTGAAACATTATCTGGTAAACCTGGTGAAATCGGATCTGCGCAAGAAGCGTAGAGCCGCGTCGACCGGGCTTCGAACGGGGGCGGCGAACTGAGATGCCCTACGCAGTCAAGGAGATCTTCAAGACATTGCAGGGCGAAGGCGCCCAGGCCGGCCGCGCCGCCGTCTTCTGCCGCTTTTCCGGCTGCAACCTTTGGTCTGGTCGCGAGCGAGATCGTGCGACGGCAATATGCACATTCTGCGACACGGACTTCGTCGGGATCGACGGTCCCGGAGGTGGCCGCTTCCCGGATGCCGAGACGCTGGCGCATGCCATTGAAGCGGAATGGGGTGCCGCGCGCGACGCGCGATATGTGGTGCTGACCGGTGGAGAGCCGCTGCTCCAGGTGGACGAGGCGCTGATCGATGAACTCCACGCGCGCGCGTTCGAAGTCGGCGTCGAGACAAACGGCACGCTTGCCCCGCCGGCCGGGCTCGACTGGATCTGCGTCAGCCCCAAGGCCGATGCGGAACTCGTTCTGCGCGAAGGCAATGAGTTGAAGCTGGTCTACCCTCAGGAAGTTGCCCCGCCCGAGCGTTTCGAGGGCTTGGCGTTCGGCCATTTCTTCCTGCAGCCAATGGATTCACCGACGGCGGCCGACAACCTCGCGGCAACGATCGCCTATTGTACCGAGAACCCGCTCTGGCGCCTTTCGCTCCAGTCGCACAAGATGATTGGAATTCGCTGATGTTCGAGCTCAGCAAGCAGTTCCTGTTCGACGCTGCCCACACGCTCGAGCGCTCGATCGATTCCGAATCGAGCCGCCGCATCCACGGCCATTCCTATCGTGCCGAGATTACGGTGCGCGGGCGCCCGGACCCGGCCACGGGGATGATCGTCGATCTGGGCCACCTCGAGCAGATCATGTCGAATGCCCGCAATGCGCTCGACCATCGCTTCCTCGATGAAATCAATGATCTTGGCCCCGCCACGATGGAGAATCTCTGCCGCTGGATCTGGCTGCGTCTGCGTCCCGACATCGACAATCTCACTAAGGTCAGCGTCTTTCGGGACAGCAGCGGCGAAGCCTGCTCCTACTGGGGTGAAGAGGTAGACGCGTGACCAACGGCGAACGCGCCTTGGTTCTGTTCTCAGGCGGACAGGATTCTGCAACCTGCCTCGCTTGGGCGCTCGATCGGTTCACCCACGTCGAAACGGTCGGCTTCGACTATGGCCAGCGACATCGGGTCGAACTCGACTGCCGCAATCTGTTTCGGGAACGGCTGATAGCCATCAAGCCTGAATGGCCCGCGCGCCTTGGTGAGGACCACATGCTCGACCTGTCGGTTCTTGGGCAGGTGAGCGAAACCGCCCTGACGAGCGACGTCGAGATAGCCCTCCGCGACGACGGCCTTCCCAACACATTTGTGCCTGGCCGCAATCTTCTCTTCTTCACGCTAGCCGCAGCACTCGCTTCCCGGCGTGGCCTGCGGCACATTGTCGGCGGAATGTGCGAGACCGATTATTCGGGGTACCCCGATTGCCGGGATGACACGCTCAAATCCCTGCAGGTCACGCTAAACCTCGGAATGGGCAGCCACACGGTGTTGCACACTCCTCTGATGTGGTTGGACAAGGCTGCGACCTGGCGCCTCGCCGAGGAATGCGGGGGAGAGGAGCTCCTGTCGCTGATCCGCGTGGAGACCCACACATGCTATGCGGGCACCCGCGAAGAACTGCACGACTGGGGCTATGGTTGCGGCCATTGCCCCGCATGCGAACTGCGGCGAGATGGCTATGGGAGATTTGAGGCCGCGCATTGAATTCAAACGCAATTCGTCCGAAGATGGTGGCATGGGAGGGGAGCCGGATGGCATCGACGCGCGAGAAGCTTGGCTGGCCCGAAGCATAAAACGTGCATCGAATGCGTTTTCTTCTGCGAAAGCCTCCGCGGACCGGCTCGCATTGCTACGGGAATGGACCCGGCTGTCCCATGACGTGCTGGACCTCGCTGCAAGCGGTATAGCGCTAAGCGACGCCGAAATTGGCCTAGCACCGCGCTTCGGCCTCACAATCGCTGGCGATATTGCTCGACTGGACGGCCGCACGAGTGCCCTGCCCGCGGAACTCCTGCAGGCGATGCTGCTCGATAGCGCCCCGCGGCGTCCGTACCATGAGTCGGCCCCGGACGCGATTTTGCTGCGTTGGTCAGAGCATCGGAATTACAGGTGTGAAACCCAAAAGGCGGCTCTCAGAGCCGTCGCGACGATGCCACCCGGCGCGACCCTCATGGTGTCGATGCCGACCGGCACCGGCAAGAGCCTGTTGTTTCAAGCAGCGCCGAGCTTGTGGGGCTCGGCCGGGCGATCGTGCCTTGTTCTGATCACTCCCACGGTGGCGCTGGCCCTGGACCACGAACGGACGCTGCGTCAGACCATCGGGCTCGAAGGAAGCCGTGCGCTCACCGGTCAATTGAGCGATGCAGAGCGGCGAGAGGTACTTGACGCCTTTCGACGCGGCGAAGTTCCGATCCTGATCGTGTCGCCCGAACTCGCGTTCAGCGTCGCGCGTGCTGCGCTCGTCGACGCGGCAACCCCACCCGACCAAAAGGGTGCGGGCGTCGATGCTCACCTAGCCGGCTTCATAGTCGACGAAGCGCATATCATCGAAAGCTGGGGCCGCAGCTTTCGCCCGGATTTCCAGCGGCTGCCAGCGCTGGTCGATCAGTTGCACGCGCTGAACCCCGCCATGCGGACGATGCTCCTGTCAGCGACCCTTGGGCCCGCCGCGCGCACGGTACTTCGCCAAGCCTATAAGAGAGCCGATTGGCTCGAAGTCCATGCCGGAGTTCCGCGTTTCGAGTTCGACCTCGCAGCAACCCGCGTCAATTCGGAGGAGGAACGCGATGTCATATTGCTCACCCTGATTGACCACGCCCCCCGCCCCGCGATCATTTATACGAACCAGGTCGAACATGCCGAGACGCTGGCTTCGGTGCTGCGCAGCCGCCATTATGATCGATTGGCGGTCTTTACCGGCGCTTTGAGCGAAACCGCTCTACGGCAAGCCGTCATCGACGATTGGGCCGCCGATCGGCTCGATCTGGTTGTCGCCACCTCCGCATTCGGGATGGGCATCGACAAGCCCGACGTCCGCACCATCATCCACGTCGGGATTCCTGAGGGGCCTGCTCGCTATTATCAGGAAGTCGGCCGAGCCGGCCGCGACGGTCACCAAGGCATCGCGTTGGGCGTCTGGACACAGACCCCTCCCGGCAAACGCCGGTTCCTGGGAGGCGAGAAACGGCGAGACGACGAAAGTCTTGCAGCCGGCATGGCGTCCGGTTCCTGGCTTTCGATGGAGAAAGCACAATTGCGCTGGCGCAAGATGCGTATCCTGGCGGAACGCCAAGAGACTGTGCGCTGGTCAGAGGGTCGCCGGTTGGCCAGGTTCGACATTGATGCGATGCATGAGGAGCTCGAAGGGGAGAGCAGCGACTATAATCGCCGTTGGAACATGAGCCTTCTCAATCTCCTGCAGCGTGCGGAAGCGCTGCGGATCACGGAAGTGGAAGAGCAGGAAGCTGGCACGTTGTACTGGGACGCGGAGATTCTCGACGACGCTCTTTTTGGCGATGGGGCCGGCCACGATTCGCTGTGGCAGCGCGTCGCCGCTTTGCGCGACGCGGAACAAAGCGAAGCGCTCGGCGAGTTTCGTTCCTTTTTGAATGTCATGAGTCGCGCGAGCCGCGCTCCCGATTGCGTGCTCGCAGGCATCTATCGTCTCATCGACCCGTTCGCTTTAGCCCCAGATTGCGGCCGTTGCGTGCCATGCCGCCGCGCAAGCCGTCCTCCTCCGGCGAACCTGCATTGCGGGGGGGCCGATGCTGCTTGGTCGTTGTCCGGAGCAAGTTCGCCGTTCCTCGCGCAAGGTACGACCTTCGTCGAGCATGATGACGTCTTCGAAGCATTCCCCAAAATCATTCCCACGCTGGATCGACTCGGAATCGTGCAGTTCATCGTCCCCGATGGGTACGGATCACGATGCGCCGCATTGCTCGCGGAGGGGTCCGGACTGGGTTTCGTGACCGAGCATCGGGAATGCTTCGGCTACGCCGCGTTCGAAATCGTCAATCTTCCCAGCGTCCTCTTTCTGACGCGAGACGATGCGCTCGGCAAAGACCTTTGGAAACGCGGTCGCGTCTTTACCGAGCGGTTCCCCTCGCAAACCCTGGTCCTGGTCGGCGCGCGCGGCTTGCAATTCGATGGCCGGCCCTTGCCGCAGATCGCATCGGGCGCAGCGCCATACGATATCGATGTCTTGGCAAGTCTTGCCGCTCCAACTTCGATCCAAGAGCAGGCGCGCTGATGGCGCTCCTGGCGGCCACGCAAGGAACACCTGAACGCCTGTGGGCGATCGTCAAGGTCGTGGCAGCCCATGGCGGGACCATGGCCCGAGCGGAACTCCAGAAATGGCTCAAACCCCGCTTTGATGGCGTCGTCGATCCCGGTCGCGACGAGAAGGATCGCGGCTTGGTCAACCAGACCGTTCAGGCGGCCGCGGGTCTTGGCCTGATTGAGAGCCAGCGGGATAGGGTCGAGCTTCTGATCACATCCGTGCCGGCCGACATTCAGGGGTTCGCCGATCTCGTGCACGGGATGCTTGTTGCGCAGCTTCCCCAATCGGCCGACGCAGATATTCTTGATGCCTTCGCCTGTGCAGTGATCCAGACGGAAGTGCTCGGAAACAGGCAATGGCTGAGCGAGTGGACCGCGGCCCAGATAGCGGACTTGCTCACTCGGTCGCTGGCACCGCGCGCAGCCGAGAGCACCGACCAACGTTTCAACACTTCCAGACCGGCAACCTGGCTGCGCTGGCTCGAATTCGTCGGTCTCAACGAGACGCTTTCATCACGTACCACCTTGCTTTCCGTGACCAATCGCCTGAAGCGCGAGCTGGCTGTCAGTGACCTGCCCCGTGGTGGGCCCGTTGGCGCAGCCGATTTTGTGAATTGGGTGGCTGCTACGCTTCCCTATCTCGACAATGGAGCCCTATTCCTCGCTGCATCGAAGCGGATGGGCCACGTTCCGACCCCAACTCTTTCGCGCCTCCTGAGTGCGGCGTTGCGGGATCTGCACGAGGACGAAGTGATACGCCTCGTCGTGCCCCGCGGCGATGCCCAGGTCAGCGTGCGCATGACGCCGGACCCGTTCGCACAAGTCCAGGGCTTCAACGCGGTTGTTCTGAACGAGGATTCGTTCGATGACTGAGGCTCCAGTGCCAATGCGCGCGTGCTGGACGATGGAATCAGCACGCGCCATGTTCCGGGTCGAGGCGCTCGAAGGCAACGAAGCCGTCTTCCTAGCGACTCATTCCCCGATCCACGGCTTTACGATTGGCGGCGCCAGTGGCGACGAGATCGCCGAGCCCACCGAGCAAGCCCTGCTTGAGGCGATTTCCCGGCCCGAAATCCACCACGCCTTTTGCGTCGTCGAAGGGGAGCCGGGCTCGGGCAAGTCGCACCTGATCCGCTGGCTCTATGTCAATTGGCCGAAAGGCGGGCGGGACACCCCATTGCTGCTGCAGCGGTCGGATGGAAGTCTGGAGGGCGCGCTCGCGCAACTGCAGGAGAAGCTGCCAGCAGAGTTCAAAGAGCTATTCGATGGCCTCGGCACCAAGCAGAAAGTGGGTGAGGCAGGACGCGCGCGCACCTTCCACAGCAATCTGCGCCAATCCTTGCGCCCTGACCATTACGAGACGCCGCTGAAAGACAATGCCTGGTGCGAGCGTTGGAATCCGTCCGAGTTGCTCAGGCCTGACAATGTCGAGGACCAATGGGACGCGCCCCGCCGCATCCTTCGACTTGTGTCAGGCAAGGAAGGCGAGCGCAATTCCGAGTCCGCCCGCTTCGACATACTCGACATCTACGAACTGCAGGAGCTCATCAACCGTAGCGAATTGAAGTCCCCGAAGTCCCTGAGCCTCCACGCTAATCTGGTCGGGGAATCGGTCGACATCGAGGAAGCCCGTTCGGCGGGCCTTGAAGCCGATCGGATTGTCCGGGAATTCGGCGCAAAGATCCCCAATCACGTGGCATTCGCGGATGCCCTCAATCGGCGCCGCAATGACGCCATTCAACATGTGATCGGGGTGTCGTCCGACAGCCTCAAGAAACTTTTCAGGGAAATCCGCAGAGCGCTACGCACCAAGGGGCTGCGCCTTGTCCTTTTGCTGGAAGACATCACCAGTTGGGAGGGGCTCGACGACAGCCTCATCGATGTGCTGACGACGAACGCCGACACGCGAAGCGATGACGCCAAAGATCGCGACCAATGCGATCTTGTTTCGGTGGTCGGGTTGACGCCCGACTATTACGACACGACGCTGCGGACAAACTATCAGGACAGAATCACCCATCAGGTCAGCCTGGGTGAAGGTGAACACGGTCTCCAGGATGTCGCGATGATGCGCGACCCCGCCGATCGGCTGCGGTTCGTCGGCCGCTACCTTGCGGCAACGCGGGCCGGGACGCAGGCGCTGGGCGAGTGGCGCGACGAATTGCGCGTCGATCCCAGTCTCGCACCGCCTAATCCGTGTGAAACATGTCCGCTCGTCCAAGGATGCCACGCGGCGTTCGGAGATGTCGACGGTATCGGCCTGTATCCATTCACGCAACGCGCACTCGATGGCTTCTTCGGAGCGTTGAAGGAGCAAGGCGAGCGAAGGACCTGGAAGACTCCGCGAGGCCTCATCCAGGCGATCCTCAGTCCCACCCTGCGGCAACCGGATCTGTTCGAAGAAGGTGCTTACCCAGGCGCGAATATCGAAGTGGCCGCGTTCGACCAACGGACGCGATACGCCCCGGCAGCCCTCGACCGTCTGCTCCTCGCGCGGAGCCAAGACGAAGTGGAAAGAGAAAGATTACGTCGAACGATCACCTTCTGGGGCGCCGCCGGCGACCTTCAGACCACGATCGAAGCAGACGGGCAAATCGCCTTTCATGGAGTTCCACAGGCCGTTTTCGAGGCATTCCGTTTGCCATGGCTGGGGGGCGAACCGGGTGAAGCCGTCGCCTCGCCTGTTCCCCCTCCGCTAGCGGCACCGGCACCGATCGAGGCGGAGCCGGACAAACCCCAGCCGCAAAGCGGCAGCGGCGACGAAGCCGGCCAAGTGGGCGAGGAAACCGAACCCGCTCCGGTGAATACGCCACCCAGCCCTGGTCCAGGTCCCAGACGCAGTCCTCCTCCGTCGCCCGTCGCCCGATCACCCCGCCTGCGTCTCGATCCCGCGAACATCACGCAATGGCGAAAGGACGGTGGCAGGCTACAAAATCCCAATGAGTGGAACGAGGCGCTTTATCAAATCGCAAGCGCCATCGATCCTCGGGTGATGGGATATGATTGCTGGGTCTGGAATCGGCTTATCCAGCCGACGACGCTGAAGATCGAGGGCACCGCTACCGCTCGCCGTGACCTCCTGATCCTGCCCGCCAAGGCATGGCTTCAGGAAGGCTTGGAAGCCTATGCGAGCATTGAGGCGGATCCCGCGGCGCTCCCGGACGTGATCGAGTATCGCCAAGCGCGTCTCGCCCGAATGCTGCGCCACCTTCGCCAGGAAGTCCGAGATTATATCGACAGGACCCTGGGTGAGACAGAAGCGGAAACGATTTGGCAGCCAGCAATTGCCGCGGCGCAGATTCTGCTCGTCCGCGCGTGGCTGCGCGGTGTCGTGTTGCCGACGGCTTCGCCGGCCGACCAGTGGGTCGCTTTGCTACGCGATGAAGGCGCGGCCGAGAGCGCCCCGACGGCACGAACTGCGAAGTGGCAGAATTTCCTGAATTCAACCGCGCATCAGCATGCCAGCCTGCGGACCCTGCTACGGGAGAGCATAAGCCTGCCCCAGGGAGCATCGAGAGAATTCGGTCTTGCATCTGGCGTTGCGGCGGCGGCAGTCGTCGACCTGATCAATGGATTGGCGTTTCGCGATGTGCCACACAAGGTGCTGGTGCATACCGAGGCACGCAAGCTGATCGAAACCGCCGCAGAATTGGTCATAAAGGCCCGTGACGCGCTTCCCGCCTTGATCCTCGAAGAACGTCGTCGACTCTCGGAACGCTCAGCGCGTTTGCTTGAGCAGATTCGGGGACGCTCGCTGCGTGCCCATGGCGAGCGGCTGGATCTGGCCCTGGACTCAGCGAGCAAGGCGCTTCCCGGGACCGCTGCGGACAAAATGCGCGATTGGAAGACGATGTACGACGCTGTGAGCGCGGCATTGACTGACGGTGCTCAAGCGCTCGAAGACACGCTTGTTCAGTTCGGGCTGGAAGAGAACAGCCTCGATGACCCGCGCGATCTTCTGGCCGCCCTCATTACCGCCCAAGCCGCGCCTCTCGAGAATGTCGGAAATGCATTTACAGCGGGAGAGGCCGCGGTCGCTTTGATGGCCGGCCAAGCTGCAGCCACCGTCGCTCAGGCCGGGCCGGTAGCAGGCCTGGAGACGATCCGACAACAGGGGACCGCCTTGGTCGCCGGCTGCAAGCAGGTTACCGAACTGCTCGAGGCAGCGAGGGGCTGATGAGCGATTCAGTTGATCCGCTGGTCCAGCTCGAAGAGGCGCTTCCTCAGCTCAAGGGGGCGGTTGAACAGCAGCATCTTGGCCAGGCTCTGATCGCAGCATCGAGCGCCTGCATCGACCTGCCACAGCGCATCCAACGCCTGAACGCGCTCTCGGCAACGCTCACGCTTCTGACGCCTTATCTCGCTCAGCGCGCGGCAGATATCCGCGAAGCTGCCGAATCCATTCTCGACCTGGGCGAGACCATGGCGGCTGCTGAGACGGTCGAGGATTTGGAGAGCATAGCGCGGGATGTCCGTAAGCTGGATCCATCCCTCGGCGCCATTCATCGTTCTGCGCTCAATTTGGCGGACGCCTACGCTCGCGATCATATTGCGCCGCTCAGTGCCCTTGAGCGGCTATTGCAGCGATTGGGCCGCACCGACGTGGCGGCCGCCGTAGCCGAATTGCGGAGAATGGAGGGCGGACTTGTCTCGGCCGGTCTCCAACTCCCGGTGAAACTCGCCGCGCTTCAGGAGGCGCGCGAAGCTCTCGCGCACGATCTGACCATGCTCGCCAGCGACCCCGAGGTCGACGCGTTTCTTACCGGGTTCGCCAAACATGGCAGCGTGACACTGACCCTTGTCACTAAGACAGTGTTGGATTGGCTCGGCGAGCAAGCGGCTCTCGATCAATTTATCGTTCAGCCCATAGACTGAGGACTCAGGCGGGATTCGCCGGATCAGCACCGAGGAAGCGGGCCAGTATTCGGCGACTGACTGAGGTGGCCATCAAGGATTCGGTCATGAGGTCGCTGTCCAGATGAAGGCATGCACGGCAGCCGTCGACGCACTGACGAGCGGCCAGCCGATAAACCTGATCGGCCAACCGCGCTTCAGGGCTGAGACTGTCGTCGAGATTAGCTCGATCGACTCCGCGATATGCCGCCAGGAGACGCGCGAGCTCAGACTCGGCGCCTTCTTGTGCTTTCGCGACCGCAGCACTTGTGACTTCCCAAGCTGTCGGCTCACGTCCGCCGCGGGCTTTCAGATCGCCGACGACCGCCTCGACCTCCATCGCCAGATCGTAAAGCGCGAATTGGCTGGTGCCGATCTCCTCCTGCGCAAACAATATTCTGATCAAGGTCGCGGGCAGCGCGTCGTCCGTCCGTCCCAAGTCACGCGCAATCCTGGACAGGGACTGTAACTCAGTGGGATCCAACGCCCGCCAAGACGCGTGCTTCTCGGTCAGTGAGAAGAAACGCTGGATGAGGGCATCCTCCTCGGCTGCAGAGCAGCGATGAAGGAAGCCGCTCTCGAAGAGTGCCTCGACGCCTTCGACATTCGACTTGAAGGCTCGAGTTGTACCGTCACCCAGTTCGCCAAGCTCGGCGATGGTGATGATATCGGCCACGTCGGGCGCAATGGTGTCGCCGAACTGGACCGGCAACTTAACATGCGCGACGATGCGTCGATCGTCGCCGCCGCCTGCGATCAGAAACGCGAGCTTCAGCCGTTGCGCAAGACTGTGGAGGACGAGCCCACGGACATAGCCCGCAAAGGCTGACTCGTCCTTCATCTCCGCAAGGATCCCCTTGAACATGTCCTTGAAGTCGGGCCCTCCGAGCGCTTTCGCGACACGCGCAACTCTCGTAACGCTGAGCAAGGGATGCTGGCTCAACAGCATGGCGCGAGTGTCTTCAAACAGCTCCTCGAGCTTCCGCGCGTCCCAAAATGTGAGGAGGCGATTGAGCCGCTTGCGCAGTTCAGGTTCCGCGGCCGCAGCGGCGAATAATTCGGCCCCGCGCTGGGCTTCATAGCCATTGAGGCCGATGGCACGGGCGCGTGATTCAACGAGATGGCGCATCCATTGCCCCATGTGCCACCGACGCTCGAATTCGCCCTCGCAGAGCCGCGCGCATTCTTCGGCGACGAACCGGTCGAGGTTTTCGCTATCGATGCGAAACTGAACGCCCTCCGTCATCACGTGAAAGCCATGCAGCAAGGCCTCGTCACTTTCCGGAGCAGTAAAAGTCTGGGTGAAGGTGACTGGGTCGGCGCGGCGATCCTCGACGCGCAATTCGCTATCAGCCCCCCAAAACAGGCGCAGCACCGCAAGTCCCGAATCCGCCTTACCCATGCCGTCGCCAAGAAAGACCGACAGACCGGCCAACCAAGGAGCTGCAGCGGCAAAGTTGAGTGGGCGAGCGCGCTCCGGGTTTGCCGCAATGACGGGAAAGCCGCGCAGTTCGCCGCGCGATTCATGCGCAATTCGTCGTGGCCTGTCGTTGGAGTCGGGCGATTGCCGGATCACCGGCTCACCCGAGGAGACATCGCAGATCCAGTTGGTGTGCCAGGATGCTCCAAGAAAGAAGCCGAGTTTCTCGAGCGTCACCTGGCGCGGCCGGGCGAATTCTGCGAGCAGCTTCGGGCCGACCCGATCGCGCCCCTCCAGCGGCAATTCGGCGCGAAGCGCCTCCGCCCCCGCCTGATACGGCCATCTGTCTGCAGCGACATAATCGCCGGCTGGAAGCCATGGCTGACGGCCGGAACGCGGAATCGTCCAATGGGCCTCCGAAGGATGGAAGCGGCGCGTGACATTCCCCGGTGCAGTCGACGCAAGACCGAGGAGGATGTCTTCGCGCGCCGTTTGATTGCCTGTATGGGTGGCCGTTCTCACCTCGAGGACGGGCAGGTTGATGGTGTCGAACAGCGCTTGCGGCACCCAAGGCATTGCCTCCCGGAGCCGAGGCAATCGCCGCTCATCATCAAGGCCCGCGCCAGCGGACTCGCCGCCGGCACGAATCCACAACTCCTCAAGCGATGATCGTCCGAGCCGCTCGGCGATGTCCGTCCCGAATAGCGCGTGAGTGTAGGCAGCCGCGGCCTCCCACGCGGATGGTGTCGGCCGGCCCCGATCGTCGAGGGGATGGCGACCAGTGCGCGACATATAGGCGGCCAGCCCGTCGAGCAAAGTTGCGAGCACCTGTCCCCGCACGACGAAATGATTGTCGGGATTCAGGGGGACGTCGAATCCCTTCGGCTCGATCATGTCGCGGGGATGATTGAACCACCACGTGTCCCGCGGCGAATAGAGCGAGAGCGTCACCCCGGTCAGTGGGCGGTCGTCGATCCCACGGCCACCGCGCCCCTTGCGCTGGATGAAGCTTGCCAAATTCTGGGGTGCGTAATGTTGGTAGACCATCGTGATGTCGGGATCGTCGAACCCGACTTCGAGGGAGGAAGTCGCAAACAGGATATCGCTTGATTTGATCAGCGCATCCACCCTGCCTTCCGTCGCCGAAGAGATCGGCTGCTCGGCAACGTGCAAGGGTGAGCCGACCTCGAGCGGACCTTGGGCCGTTTGCTGAAACTGGTCCGTGGCTGCGAAGAACCAGCACTCGCCGTCCTCAAAGCGGTCGCACCCATAAGGTTCGCGGCAGCAGGCGCGCTGCGCCTGGCCTGTAACCGGATGATCCGGATATAATTTGGTGCGCAGTGCCGAAAGCACGAGCTCCTCTTCAGCATCGACAAAGGCGCTGTGCATGCGCCTCAATTTGTCGATCGAATCGAGGAAGACGAGCGAGCGGTAGCCGCCCGCCCGGCCCGTTCTTCGGCGCATCCCGTGCGCAAGGCACATCACCGACTGGATTGTCGTTGACGCCCCCGCAATGTCACTTCCGCGAGACTCGATCTCGGGCTGGACGAAGAAGAAATATTCGCGTCCGCGCGGGTTCGTATCGCTCTCCTGCGGTAAGGGGTGGATAGCCTCGACGTCCGGCCGGCCAATCAATCGGCCCCACGCCTCGGCCGGATCGCCCAATGTCGCACTCATGCCAATTGCGATGGGTTCAACTCCACCGGCATTCGTCTTCGCGCGATGAATCAGACGTCGAATGGCATGGCCGACCTGCGCGCCGTGGATACGCGCGAAAAGGTGAATTTCGTCAGCGAGAACTGCCCGCGGTGCCGCGAACCGCACAGCATCCCCGAAAAGGGTGCCATAGCTGGGATTGTGTAGCCACTGATGCAGCGAGTCGGTCGTCGGAAGAAAGAAGGCGGGCGGTGACCGGATCAGGCCGGTCTTCGAGCCGATCCAGCCGTCAAAGTGCCATCCACAAGCCAGGCAATCCAGGCGGTCGGCGCCCTCGTTCCCGCCATCGATGGAGAGCAGCAGGGGCGCTTCGCATTCGGGGCAACCAAAGAATGGGAAGTCGAGTTTCCCCTGCCCAGGACTTGTCCATCCACGCTTCACGTCATCTTCGCTCAAACGGTCCAATCGCCACGGAACCGCGGCGACTTGAAGGCCGATCGTCAACAAGGGCATGCCAGGGATGGCCCCCATCGCGGAGAGATATCGCGTCAGGCGCTGTGCCTGGTTCGCCGCCAGTCGAACGCGTGGATAGGCAATCACGGCACGAGTGCCCTTTGTTCCGCCGATGCGATCGGCGGCGGCTGCGACGATCATGGGAAGGCACGCCGCCTCGGTCTTGCCCGAACCAGTATCGGCGGAGATCACAAGATGGGGGCTGGAGCGGCCATACCACGCATTCAGAATCGCGCTGAACGCGCGTTGCTGAAAACCGGCGATAGAAGGATCATCGCCCCATTGCGCGGCAAGCGTATTCGCGATCCCCCCAAGTGCATCGATCACTGCCGGCATATCGGCAAAGGCGGCGGAAAGGTCCGCGAGCACATTGGCGAGCTTAACGTCGCGGCGCGGCTTGTTGCGGTCGCGAAGTTCGACCTTGAGGCTGCGCACCAGATAAGGGCGCGAGTCGGCGTCGTCGGGACGGAAGCGCTGCTTGACGTATCGCAGCTCGCGCGCGAGCTCACCCATGCGGCTTCGAAGGCGCTGCTCTTCGGCAAGCATTACATAGCCCTGGGCGGCCAGGCGGCCCACTGAAGTGGCGACTGCCAGCCGGGAGAACGGAGTTTGGTCGGCGAGGGTCTGCGGAGAAATCCAGCCCTCATAGATTCCGAAGTTGATCTGATTGGCCTCGAAATCCTCGAGCGCGTTCAAAACGACGAAGTCCATGTCCTCGAGATGCGGAAGCAGCGTCTCGTCAACGTCGGGGGCGGCGCGGCGGCGTTCGACCAGATCGATCCTGATCGCGCCATTGTCGCTTTCCAACCGAATGAGGCCGCGCTGGGCCAAGACCTGCAGATGGGGGAAGAGGACGTCATTTCCGCGCTGGTCCATCCAGGCGAACCGATCACGCACGCGCTCATAGAAGGGCGACTTGCGTCCACCGCGCTCGGCAATGATTGCTTCTTCGATGCGGAGCGGCAGGTCGTCACTCGTGGGATCGAACACGGCGCGCGATTGCGGGAAGGGCTGCGCGGTCCAAAAGGGACCGCTTCGACTCGGTATCGGCTTAAATAAGATGCGGCCGAGGTGATGGAGCGCCACCAGATCTGCGAAGACCGACGATTCATCCCGCGCAAGGTAGGAGCGGACCCTCGCAAGCGAGGCGCTGTTGTATTTGTTCTCAAGGCTGAGCTTGTCGACCGCGTCGAACACCCCCTGCAAGGCCGGCGTCATAGCGATGATCGACGCCGCCTCTGTTTGGGGAGTGAGATCGGCAAGAACGGGCGAATCCTCGAAGCCACTGACAAGGATTTCAACGGCGACGGACCTCCCCCCTCCGTCGAGAATACCGACCTTGCCCTTTGAGGAGCAGGAGAACACGAACTCACGAAGCAATTCCGCCTGATCAAGAATCTCCTGGTCGGGCGGGATAGCATTGAGAAGTTGGCGGCTGATGATCACGATCAGCTTACTGCGGGCGCGGGTCGTCGCGACATTCAGTCGTTCCGGGCTATAGATGAATTCTGCTTCCGCCAGGGCGAATTCGGCGTCGGAGACACAATAAGACAAGATGACGCAATCCCGCTCCTTGCCCTGGATCCGGTCCACGGTCTCGACGAACAGCGCCTCGTCCTGCAACCCGATGGCAGCCGCTATTTCGAGATTCTGGGCCCTGTGAGGGCTGACGATTGCCATCCGTTCGCGCCAGAACTCGCTTGGCTCGCAAGGGGCTCTGCCGGCGCCGTCCGGAATCGTCCCGCGCAGTGTCCTGGCGAGGCGCCCGACGATCGCAGCTTCGAAAGGGTTGCGCGTGGCGGCGCTCGGCCCGTCATGAACGAGGACGCAGATCGGCCAGTCGGGATCGAGCACGACCCGCTCCCATTCCGAGAGACCGCTGTCCCACCCGTCCGCAAGCGTGAGCCTTCTGTTCTTGGTCTCGTCCGTTGAACGAAACTTGCCGGGGTAAAAATTCTGCTCGGCAAAATGCGTCAGCGGCTCATTCAAGCGGAAGGTTTCTTCGAGCGCGAACTCGGTCGCCCGGGCCGACTTCAGGAAGGCATAGAGCGATCCGCCGAGATTGCGGCCTTCGATCTCGATGGCTCGCGAGACGCGGATCGGCGGCAATTGCCGATCGTCGCCGGCGACAACGACACGGCCGGCGGGCGCGAGAGCACCCAAGGCGATCAGACCATGCCCAAGGGGAAGTTGCGACGCTTCGTCGATGCAGACGAGATCAAAGATCGGGGCAAACATGCCGTGCGCCCCGGGAAGCCTTCCGTCCGCGAGCAGTTTGTAAATTGTCCAGACTGAGGCGCCGACGACCAAATGAGGAGCGATCAACTGATCGATGGCGCTCTGGAGATTCTTTCGGTCCGTATGCGCAATATGCTGAATTCCGCCTGCAAGGCCGTCCGGCGGCGCCGTGCCAACATATAGCAAAGGAACATCATCGATCGCGTGAGCAGCCATTCGGCGGGCGACACCGTCTAGCAAATTCCCGATCGCGGCACGGGTGAATGCGCTGACCAGCACGCGACAAGGGCGTCCCGCTGCGCGGCATGACAGGATGCATCCCAATATCAGCCATGCCAGGAGGTGCGTCTTGCCGGTACCTGGCGGACCGAGAATCAGTCCCGCCCGTTGCTCCGCCAAGCCGCGCCACGCTGCCTTCTGCGCATCGCGAAGCGGGTAATCGCCGGTCTCTGCCAGCATCGGTTCGACGAATTCCGAAAGCGCGGCAAGCCAGATCTCGGGTGCCTCAGCCCCACGCGCGAAATCTGGCATGTCCCGCAGGAAGGTGAGAACATCTTCACGAACGCTCATGGTGACGGATCGCCGATCAGGGCGCCAATGAAGGCCGCGGCGCGCGGCCCGTTAATATCGGTGAATCCGCGGTCGATGTGCCAGACATCGGATTCGGCCGAGCGGTTGAACATGCGCTGGAACGTGTCGCTCTCGAATGCCGACGCCGCCATGTCGAGGGTGAGGAAGCGGTCAGGGCGTCCAGGCTGCCGGCGCCATAGATTGATCGCGCAATCTCCCCACAGCGCCGGGTCGAGCCTTACATCGGGGTCGTCGTCGGTGAGGATCAACCCCATGTCTCCCGGCGCGATGTCGGCGGACCGGCTGTCCGAGGGAAGATAGAATGAGAGCCTATGCCGCGCCCGCCCACCGAAGCCGTGCCTCTTATGGGCGGTCATTTTCATGTTGGCGATGCAGCGTCCCGCGTCACGCCTTTGCTTCGCCGGTTGAGCAAGGCTTATCAGAGTCTCGAGAAGGCCCGCCCTACTCTCCAAAATCTCCATTGCGCGCAGGACGTCGAGATCAACCACGTCCAGCGGATCGAAGCTCTCATGAAATACGAAAGGCTTCTTGTTGAGGCGCAACAGGCCTGCGCCCCCATCCACCCGGATTTGCGCGTCGCGCTCAAAAAGCCAGTCGACCACGCTCATGAGAGCGTCGAGACGGGCCGACACGTCAGCTCGGACGGCGTCCGGGCCGGGACAGCCTGCGCGACCCTCGCGCATGCCCCGGATGACATCGATGGAGAGCAAGGACGAAAAAGGCCGCTCGAACGCAGGGGCTGGCCGATAGGGCTGGGAGATCGCGCCGGTTTCGGCCAACGCATTCGAGACCTGCCGCAGGTCGTAGGCGACGGTCACGGGGACGGCATAGAGCTGCTCGACGACGCTGCGGGTCGCCGTTGCCGGCAAATGGTGAGCCCCGCGGAACTCGGGTTCGGGAACGATGTCGTCCGGCGGGAAAATTCGCACGATGTTCAAAAGTCCCGTTCGGATGCGCGGATCGTCCAGATGGCGGCCGATCGCCCGCTGGACATTGTTGGCTTCGGCGGGCTCGTAGAAAAAGATGTGCGCGGTC
>Ga0196978_1000062_pt1 | contig 52330 bp, 46 predicted proteins | sample S3v_2013CmetaG_FD_155491 | JGI IMG/M metagenome (GOLD analysis project Ga0196978, IMG submission 155491) | Soil microbial communities from Anza Borrego desert, Southern California, United States - S3+v_20-13C | ecosystem: Environmental > Terrestrial > Soil > Desert | place: USA: California... | reverse complement strand
ACTCGTGGCTGCAAAACTTCCGCCGCCTCGTCGTCCGATACGAGCGGAAGGTCAAGAACTTTGAAGCGCTCGTTCATCTGGCTTGCGCTTTGGTCGCCCTCAAAAGGGTTTCGGGATGACTTCTAATTTGTTGTTCTTGACCTTTAAGGGTAACTTCGCCTGCTCTCTATTTGCCCGCCGACTTGGCCCTGGCGGTCGTCGTGAAGACGCCGAGGATTTCGTCCTCGCGCATGATGAGGTACTCCTCGCCGTCGAGCTTCACCTCCGAGCCCGAGTACTTGCCGAAGAGCACCCGGTCACCCGCCTTCACGTCCAAGGGCTGGCGCGTGCCGTCCTCGCGGAACTTGCCCTCGCCGGCGGCGATGACCTCGCCCTGCTGCGGCTTCTCCTTCGCCGTGTCTGGGATGATGATGCCGCCGCGCATCTGTTCCTGATCGTCCAGCCGCCTGACGAGCACACGGTCGTGCAGCGGACGTATCGTCGTAGTCATACTCTCTCTTCCTCCTTCTGAGTTCTTTGAGTTCTTCCGGCCGCGCGCGGCCGAACCGGCGCGGTCGTGGTTCAAGAGAAAAACTCTTTGCGGCCACTCATCGGCCACCGCCTCGACGGAGAGCGGCTCGTCCAGGTCACAGTCAACCAGCCTGACGAATCCGGCCTGAGTCATCAGCACGCTCCTTTCGCCCTACGCGCCTCCTCGCGCGGGTTGAGCCTGGACACGCGGCGCAGCTCTTCGTACAGCCGCCGCTCCTCGTCGGTCACGTGGCGCGGGACGACGACCTTGAGGCGGACGTAGAGGTCACCGCGCGCCCCGCGTCGCCTGTTGAGGCCCTGCCCGCGCAGCCGCAGGCGCTGGCCCGCCCGCGCGCCCGCCGGCACGCTCATCTCCACCTGCCCTTCGACGGTCGGCACCTCGATCTTCGAGCCGAGCACCGCCTCCCAGGGCGCGACCGGCATCTCGACTTCGAGGTCGTCGCCGCGCACGGTGAAGACCGGATGCGGGTGCAGGTTTATGCGCAGGTAGAGGTCTCCCGCCTGCGCGCCGCCGGCGCCCGCGCCCCCCTGTCCGGCGAGCCGGATGGTCGAGCCGTCGCGCACGCCCGCGGGGATGTTCACCTCGATCGTGCGGGGTTTGAGGACCTGCCCGCGGCCGCCGCAAGTCTGGCAAATCTGGTTGTTGTTTACTACGCCCGCGCCCTGACACGCCGGGCAGCCCTCGGCCGCCTGCAACTGGAGCGTGCGCCGCCCGCCGCGGTGCGCCTCTTCGAGCGAAAGCTCCAACTCGGCTTCCACATCCTGCCCGCGGCGGCTGCGGCGCGCGCCGCCCCTGCGGCCGAACAACTCCTCGAAGATGTCGTCAACCCCGCCCGCGCCGCCCGTGCCTCTCTGGAAGCCGCCGAAGTCGAAGCCCCCGAAGTCGAAGCCCGCGGCCTGCGGCCCGCCGCCCGCGCGGAAGCCCTCCCATCCGGGAGGCGGTGCGCCGCCGCCCTGCTGCACGGCCCGCCAGTTCTCGCCGTACTGGTCGTAGAGTTTCCGCTTCTCCCCGTCCGAGAGGACGTCGTAAGCCTCCTGTAGCTCCTTGAAGCGTTCCTCGGCCGCCTTGTCGCCGGGATTCAGGTCCGGGTGGAACTTGCGCGCCAGCTTCCGGTAGGCGGCCTTAATCTGCTCCTCGTTCGCGGAGCGGCCAACGCCGAGCACTTCGTAGTAATCCTTCGTCCCTACAGGCATCGCTTTCTATCCCCCAAGCCGCGATGTAGCCCCGCCCAGACACGGATGCTTTTATTCTCATGCCTGGGCGGGGCCACGCCGCCTCTTTCGGGGCGGCGTGGCCGGACCACCTCAGCCTTTCGTCGTGTAGTCGGCGTCGATGACCTCCTCGCCGGCCGTGCCGCCGCCCTGCGCGTGACCGCCGGACGCGCCCGCGGCGGCGGCCGCCGCCTGTGCCTGGCCATATGCGACGCCCGCCAGGGCGTGCGACACCTGCTGGAGGTCGCCCGTCAACTGCCACAGCCGCTCGACCGTCGTGGACTCGTCCTTGACCGCGGCGCGGATGTCGGCGATGAGCGACTCGGCGCGCGCACGCTCGTGCTGGGATACGCGGTCGCCCAGCTCCTGCACCGAGCGCTCGACCGAGTAGGCCAGAGAGTCGGCCGCGTTGCGCGCCTCGACCAGCTCGCGCCGGCGCTTGTCCTCGGCCGCGTTCTGCTCGGCGTCGCGGATCATCCTGTCGATCTCACCCTTGTCGAGCGAGGTCGAGCCGTTGATGGTAATCCGCTGCTCCTTGCCCGTCGCCTTGTCCTTGGCCGACACGTTGAGTATGCCGTTGGCGTCGATGTCGAACGTCACCTCGACCTGCGGCAGGCCGCGCGGCGCGGGCGCGATCCCTTCGAGCCGGAACTGCCCGAGCGTCCGGTTGTCGCGCGCCAGCTCCCTCTCGCCCTGTAGGACGTGGATGTCCACGCCCGTCTGGTTGTCCTCGGCGGTCGAGAAGACCTCGGTCTTGCGCGTCGGGATCGTCGTGTTGCGCTCGATGAGCTTGGTCATCACGCCGCCCAGCGTCTCGACGCCTAAGGAGAGCGGCGTCACGTCGAGTAGCAGCACGTCCTTGACCTCGCCTTTGAGCACGCCCGCCTGGATGGCCGCGCCGACGGCGACGACCTCGTCGGGGTTTACCGACTGGTTAGGCTCCTTGCCGCCCGTCAGCCGCTTGACCAGCGCCTTGACGGCCGGGAGCGGCCCGAGCCCGTCAGCTCCTCCCAGGCCGCGCGCATCGCGCGCCGGAGCCTCTCGCTGAAGTTACCGAACTCGCCGTGCACGCGCTCCCACTCGCCCTTCGCGCCGGCGGCCACGCGGTCCAGGAAATCGTTCGTGTATGCGGCCGTCGCGTTGAGCTCCGCGCGCGCACGATCCACCGCGCGGTTAAACGCCTCTCGCGACCTCTCGGCCGCGCCCAAGAGGTCGGCCCTCACCTTGTTGACCACGGCGCGCGTCACCTCGCGCAGCTCGCCCATGCCCTCGGCGGCCTTCGACCTTATCCGCTCGACGAGCCTGCCGACGGCCCCCTCGTTCTCCGCTTCGAGGCGTCCGGACGCCTCGTCGCTGACGCCGAGGGTGCCGGGCGACCAACTCTCGAAATACTCGCCGTAGAGCAGCGAGCGCCTCCCGTCGGTCGCGCCGCTGACGACGTAGCCGCCGACGTAACCGGTCAGGCTGTCGAAGTAAAAGTCTTCGAGCCTCCCCAGCTCTTCGCCCCGAAGGGTCACGACGCGGCTCCCGACCCAGGTGTCGTAGGAGGGCCGCGCCCGCACCAGCTCCTCGCTGTCGACGAGGATGGCGTCGGGCCCGAAGACGGAGACTTCGGCGCGCGGGATGATGCCGCGTGTGTCCCCCAACTCATAGAGCAGGCCGGTGACTCGCCCCGAAACCGTCTCGACGAAGAGGTCGGTGGCGCGACCCAGCCGGCGCCCCGTGGCGCGGTCGAAGACCTCGCGCCCGATGATGTCGCTTCGCTTGACGATCAACATTGCACGTCTCACCTCCCTGTCCTTCAACTCAAACTGTCGTATGCCGGCCCGCGGCCGCGGGCGCTCGGGCCTCGGCCCACGCCGCCGCAACCGGGCGGAGCCATTCCGGGTAGAGGCCGGCTTCCACATCGCCACGCTCGATCACCCACCCGCGGGCCACTTCGAATCCGGGGTTAGCACCCGACATGAGGAAGAAACCGTCCGGGCCGCTACGCGGGCCGAGAAACTTCCGCTCGTAGAGGCGCCGGTCGAGCGGCACCGTCCAGAACTTCAACAGCTCGGGGTGGCGCGCTTTGTAGCGCAACGCCGAGAGCATGTCCGGCCACACGGCGACGTACTCGCGACCGCCGACCTCCACCTTCTGGAGCTGCCCCTGCGGCCCGTGCATAACGTAAAGCTCTCTCATACTTGCCCCCCATTCGTCCGCCCCTGCGCCCGTCAAGCCCGGGCGAGGGCGCGCTGCGGCACGGGGTCGGCCGCTAACCGCTCGCGCAACCCTGCGAGCCGCGCCCGCACCGACCCGTCAAAGACCATGCTCCCGACCTCCGCACGAACCTACCAACACAGAACAGCCGAAGCTCATTTTACAAGTCTCAAATACCTGACCCTTCAGAAGCGTGCACGGGCGCCGCGCCAGCCCAGACATGCCACATAAAGTAAATGCCTGCAACAAATAAGGCTACTTGGACGAGGACAGGTGGCCAGCCTTTAACGCCCGTCTCACCTTTCATATTTTTGCTCCCGGAGCGGGAAGAGGTAGGGGGGTTTTGGAAAGGAACTCCCCTTAGCCCCTTCCCGACGTTCAGCTTTTGCTGCCTTTGATTGAAAATATATTCGAGTGCGTTGCCTCGTGTCAAGATACTTGACAAGGCAACGCTCACATTCTATATTTCATCTCACGCGCGGGTTGGAAAGCGACCCCACTCGATCTTTCTGTTCTAAATTAAGGAGGTGCATGACTTATGACCAATCTCACGAGGCGTGAGGCGGTCCCCTTTGTGCCCTTCTTTACGGGGCAGTTCGACCGTCTCTTCACAAACCCCCTTTCCGTCTTCGACAACGGGCTGACGAGCACCGCGCAGGGCCCGGCCTGCACGGTCTACGAGACGCAGGACGAGTACGTCTTCCAGGCGGAGCTTCCGGGCTGGAGGCGCGAGCAGGTCTCGATCAACTTCGAGAACCAGACTCTGACCCTCTCCGGCAACCGTGAGTTGCAGCAGGAGGACGGCCGCCAATACCACCGCGTCGAGGGCTTCTACGGGCAGTTCGCGCGCTCCTTCACCGTGCCCGGCGTCGTGGACACGAACCGCGTCTCGGCCGAGATGAAGGACGGCCTGCTGACCGTCCACCTGCCGAAGCGCGAGGAGGCGAAGCCGCGCCAGATCGAGGTCAAGACGGTGCAGTAAAGACTCGGACACAACTCATCTTCGAGCTTGCTCCTGAATAACCTTCAGTCAGGCTTGAACCGTGTGGGAGGCCGCAAGCTCGAACCTTTCGGGCTTGCGGCCTTTTGTTCTGTGCTTTAGGCCGGAGAGGGGGTTTAGGCTCTATGAGACAAATGTTTTACGGGATGCGGCGCGCCAACGGAGACTGGTTCGCGCTGGAGGTCAAAGGTGAGATTCGCGTGCCGGTCTTCCGCAGCCCCGAAGGAGCATGGCGGGCGCGCGCGAAGAACCCGGAGCTGTTGCTCTTCCGCCCCGCGCTCTTGGACGGGCGTGCCTTGGACGATTTAGCCACGGCCGACGACGGACGCCCCGCGGCCTTCCTCGTCGTGGACGAGGAGGACCCAGCGGCAGTTTTGACTCACGGCCACCCTCTGGAATTCAGAACAGCTCGCCGTCCTCGAAGGCGCGAGCCGCCTACCACGGCCCCGCACGTACGAGCGGCCGCCATTTAGAGGCGACGGCGTAGGCTGGGCAGCCGGCGCTGCGTGAAATTTTTTAACAAGGGGGTTTTAGGACTTATGGACATCAACCGCTTAACGGAGAAGGCGCAAGAGGCGCTGCGCGCGGCGCACTCCGAGGCGACGCGCCGCGGCCACCAGCAGATAGACGTCGAGCACCTTCTGCTCAGCCTGCTCGAACAGGAGGGCGGGCTGGCCGGCTCCATCCTTGAGAAGGCTAGCGTGGAGCCGGCGGCCGTGCGCGGCCGGGTCGAGCAGGAATTGGAGCGACTGCCCAAGGTCTCGTTGCCGTCAGGAGGCGCCGGCGAAATCTACATCACGCCGCGCCTCAACCGGCTGCTCGTGCAGGCCGATACGGAGGCCCGCCAACTGAAGGACGAGTACGTCTCCATCGAGCACGTCCTGCTGGCCATGGCCGACGAGCGTTCGGGCGCGGCCGGCCGCATCCTCGGCGAGGCCGGGCTCACGCGTGACCGACTGATGCAGGCTTTGAAGGGCGTGCGCGGGAGCCAGCGCGTCACCTCACAGAACCCTGAGGCGACCTATGAGGCGCTCGAACGCTACGGGCGCGACCTGACCAAGCTCGCCGCGACGGGCAAGCTCGACCCCGTCATCGGCCGCGACGACGAGGCGGCCGTCGAGTACGGCGCCTGGCTCGTGGCGCGCACCGGCGCGCGCCTGAGCGCGACCCACGTCATCTACGCGCGGCGGCTCGCCGGCCATTTCGTCCGCCACTTCTCGGAAGTGCTGCGCGACACACACTCGCCCGGGCTGAAGTTTTTCAAGGGCTACCCGGTGCACCTGAGCACTCACTACCTGGTCGGCAACAGCCTCCGCGCGATCCGCGACCACGTCGAGGAGACGAGGGGCGACCTGCCGGTGATGGGGGCCTACGCCGACTGCACGGCGGAGAGCATCTCGCTCGGCTCGACGACCGAGTACCTGATGCGCAACAGCCCCGTGCCCGTGCTCGTGCACCACTGAATCAGACATGAACGACCTGAACACCGAGAGGAGGTGAGATGTATGTTGGCAAAGTTACTCAGACTCATAATCCTGATCATCTGTGTGGCCTTCTTCACTTCGCTGGCGGAGGTGACTTCAGCCGCCTCGAACGCCCCTCGGCGCGCCACACAGAAGGCGGTCGCGAGGCGAGAGACGGCGCGGCGGGCGCCGCTCGGCGCGGGCGAGCAGGCGGCGCTCGTCCGCGAGGTGCGTCACGAGCTGGTGACGCTCCCGTTCTACGACGTCTTCGACTGGCTCGAAGGCGAGGTTAGACCGGACGGGACAATCCACCTGCGCGGGCAGGTCGTGCGCCCGACGACCAGGTCGGACGCCGAGGCCCGCGTCCGAAGCATCAAGGGTGTGGCGGGCGTCGTCAACGAGATAGAGGTGCTGCCCCTGTCGCCGGACGACGACCGGCTGCGAGCCGCCCTCTACAACGCCATCTTCAAGTACGACTCGCCGCTCTTCCGCTACGCCACGCGCGCCGTGCCGCCCATCCACATCATCGTCCGAAACGGGCGCGCGACCTTGAAGGGCGTCGTCGCGAGCAGGAATGACAGCGACCTTGCGTACACGGCCGCCCGCGGCGTGCCGGGGCTGTTCGAGGTGACGAACGAGCTGCGCGTCGAGTCGGAGGCGGCGCGGTGAGTCTTCAGGAGTTCTGAAGTTTGACAGACGAGGAGGTGAAAGTCATGGCAAGACAGAAGGAGCAGAAAGAACAACAGGGTACGGCCAGGACAAACGCACAGCCGAACGCGGGTTCGCAGGCCATGCAGACGCGGGGGCCGCAGAGCGGCGACCAGCCCGGTCAGCAGACGGGGCTGGCGAGGCGCGAGCAGTCCTCCCCTTCGCTGACGGCGGGCAGCCCGTTCTCTTTCATGCGCCGCTTCAGCGAGGAGATGGACCGCCTGTTCGAGGACTTCGGCTTCGGCCGCGGCTGGTTCGCGCCGTCGTTCGGGCGCGACTTCTTCCCCGCGGGCTTCGGCGAGTTCGGCCAGTCGGGCTGGTCGCCGCAGGTCGAGGTCTTCGAGCGCGAAGGCCAGCTCGTCGTGCGCGCCGACCTGCCCGGCCTGACGAAGGACGACGTGAAGGTCGAGGTCACCGATAACGCCCTCAACATCTCGGGCGAGCGCAAGAGCGAGCACGAGGAGAAGGGCGAGGGCTTCTACCGCTCCGAGCGCTCCTACGGCAGCTTCTATCGCAGCATCCCGCTGCCCGAGGGCGCGGGCGCCGACGCGGCAGAAGCGACCTTCCGCGACGGCGTCCTAGAGATCACCATGCAGGCCCCGCAGCGCCGGACGCGCGGCCGCCGGCTGGAGATTAAAGAGGGCGGCGCGGGCCAGCAGGAGCAGTCCCGCGCCAGGGCGGCGGGCAAGTAGGCGTCGCCTGTGGGCGGCCGCGTGAGTCGTCGCGCGGCCGCCCCCTCTAAACCGGGAGAGAGGAGGGATTGATTATGATCGCGGTGTTTACAAGCAACTGGTGGGCACTCGTGTTGCGCGGTCTGGTCGCACTCCTTTTCGGCATCCTGACGTTCGTCTGGCCGGAGGTTTCCCTGACCGCGCTGGTCTTCCTCTTCGGCGCTTACGCGCTCGCCGACGGGCTGTTCGCCGCCATCGCAGCGTTCAGAGCGCCCGAAGGGTACAAACACTGGTGGGCGCTCCTGCTCCAAGGCGTCTTCGGCGTCGCCGCGGGTGTGCTCGCCTTCGTCTGGCCCGGCATCACGGCGCTCGTGCTGCTCTACCTGATAGCGGCGTGGGCGTTCGTGACCGGCGTCTTCGATATCGCCGCGGCCTTCTACCTGCGCAGGCTCATCAGCGGCGAGTGGTTGCTGGCCTTGGGCGGCGTTCTGTCCGTGCTCTTCGGGCTGATGCTCGTGGCGTGGCCCGGGGCGGGGGCTCTGGCCGTGCTGTGGCTGATCGGCGCTTACGCGATTCTCTTCGGCGCGCTGCTCATGGCGCTCGGCCTCAGGCTGCGCGGTCGCCGCGCGCGGCTCGTCGAGATTCGCGCCGTGGCCTAGCGTCATCCGGTGAGCGCGCGGGCCGGCGACCGCGGTCGCCGGCCCGCGCCCGGCCGGGCTCATGCGCGCGTCTCTCGGCGGACTCGTGGTGGATGCTCTCTTGGACGGTGTCCCTGTCGGGGTCGTGATTGCTGGCGACGCAGAACTCGTTGACGGTGTAATTCTTGAATTGGACTTTATTCCCGCCGCGCGTCCACACGTCCATCAGACAGTAGTTCAACGTCGGGCTCTCGGCGCTGAGCGGCGCGCACTCGGCGCTGCCCTGCGGGCCGGTCGGGGTGCGATACTCGTCCCCGAGGTTGTAGGCGTGATGCCCGAACTCATGAACTATGGTCAGCGCGTTGCAGTCGATGTTGTCGGTGAAATTGATCGGGTAGAAGAGGTTGACGTGGAAGTGTCGGTACCCGAACTTACCTATCGTGGCGTTCGCCGTGTTGTCGGGCTGGCCGGTTGTCACGGGCCGGCGAATCTAGAACTCTGCCTGGTCGCCCGCCCCGCCGTTGTTGACGATGCTGACGGTTCCGAACTGGTGCTGCCCGTCCGTGGCGTCGGCCAGGTACCGACTCGCCCTCGCGAAGGTGTCCTGGATGCGCTGGAGTTCCGCCGGCGTGGCCTCGAAGCGCACCGAGACGCAGAAGTTGAACTTGCCGTCCTTGAACGTTCCTGTCCCCGCGTGTGTGCGCTGCGCGGACAGGGCGGCGATGAACAGAACCGCGAGGAAGGTGAGAAGATACTGTCGCGTCCGCTGCAAAGTAACGTCTGTCATTCGGGCCTCGCTCGCTTTGTAGGCGGCGATATTTAAGGGGGTGACGTGAAGAGGATCAGGCTGAATCCCGCGCCTTTGTCGGTGACGTAGACCTCACCGAACGAGGAATATCGTCTGAGTTCTTCCAACCGGGCGCGGCTCAAAGGTAAGAACTCGGAAGGGTTGGTGATGGCGTTACGAACGACGAGCCGCAGGTCAGGCGGTAAGGTTTGAACTTCGGTGAAGCGCAGTTTCCCTTCCCGCAGCAGAAGGGCGAGCCGCTCCGATTCAATGATGCTGCTTCTAACATAGCCGTCGGCTGGCTGAGTCTTTCTTAGGAGTTTCCAGGCCACGCTTAGGTCTTCAACCGCTTTGCGGGCGGACGGCGGTAACCCCTGGACTACGCCGCCGGCGGTGCCGGGGCTACCGCTCCTGAAATGCACAGAGAGTGAGAACAGGTCTCCTTCTATGATTACGTCACTCTGATGCTCCAGCTTGCTAAACTCTTCCAGTATCTCCTTCGCTCTTAACCTCAGCCGCGAAACGTCCGCGCCGGTTAGTCCCCCGGCATAGGTTGCGACTACCTTTGATCCGTAATAGTCAAAGAGGACGGCATTGGCGCTGCCGTCCGGCCGAACGGTTAAGGACACGTCGTCTTGCGGCTGTTCTCGCTGGCGCGGTGAGAAGACGAATCGAACCTCTGTAACATCGGTCGCCTGTTTTTGTCCGGGTGCTTGGCTGTCACGCCGCGTCACCTGCTTACGTGACTTCCTCCGGGATAAGGCTTTCTGCGCCTCTACTGTCGCAAGGCTTCTTGACGCGTCGCCATGGTCAGACGCATGACCGAATACGGCTAGATTCAACGGATAGCGACCCGCCCGCTTGACAATCAGACTGGCGGCATCTGAGTCAGGGCCTCCCTCCTCTATCTCGCTCGCTGCCCCTTGTGAGCCCGTTCCCGGGGGACAAGTCAACGCGCGGGCGGTGAAGCCGATGCCGGCGTATAGGAAGAGGATGGTGCAGGCCGCTACTCTACCTAGCTTCAGCCATCTCATGTCTGTGTCCGCTTAAATGTTCTTGTTCAGGGAGGCCGAAATTGATGAGCCTGACGATGGGAGAGCAACCGAGAGGCGAGGTGTTGTGTATCAAGGTCGGCGAGAGGTAAGTAAGCTACTCGCCGGTGAAGTCAGGGCGCGGAGTTAATGTCACGGTTGACATCATTGTCAATCATATTTGCAAAGGTGCGCCGAACCTTGTAAACCTCCTTTGGTACGTTAGGGGTAAGAAGTAACGTGGGTAAAAGCATTCTGTCAGTGAGATGCAAGACGCGGCTCAGTGATGCACGTCACGGTTTCCTGTTAAAGGTGATTAGCAGATAATTTGGCGAAGTCGGTTGATCTGACCAATCGGATTTAGGTCTCATTAGGCGTTGCTTTCCTGATGCGGGACGACACTTTACGGCCGTGCCTGTCTTTCTTCACCGTGATTCTCTGGACGTAGACTCTGGTCGTCGCCTGGTTCTCATGATCAAGCGCCTCCTGCGCCTCTAAGAAGCTGCCGGTCTCCTCCGCCACGATGCGCGCGTAGGTGTGGCGGGTCTGGTGCAGGTGGACGTGAGGGAGCCCCGCCTCATTCGCGTAAGCCTTCAGGTTCTCGACGAACGCCCTCGACGTGAGCGGCGCGCCAGGCTTGCCGGCTCGGTCGTGGCGCGTCCACAGCGGGCGCTCGCTCCCTAAGACGCTCTGCCTGCCCGAAGCCTCCAAGTAGTCCTCCAGCGCCCTCAGTGCCGAGGGGTCTGCGACCTCGCGGGCGGTGAACTTCCCGCCCTTGCGACGGTACCTGATGACGAGCGCGCCGTCCCTTACTTCCAAGTCATTCCCCCGCAGGCCGATGACCTCGCTCCTCCTGAGCCCCGTCAGGAAGTAGAAGAGCAGCAGCGCGTAGTCGCGCTTCCCAACAACCGAGCCAGACTCCGCCAATTTTCTGACTGTCCCCAGCAGCGCGTTCATCTCCTCGTCCGTCAGAGCCTTGGTGGACTCCGACTGGTAGGGGCGCGGGTAGCGGGGGCGGGCCTGCGCGGCCGGGTTACTCCGGATGAAGGGAGAGAGTTGTGCATCAGCCATCAGCCAGCGGTAGAAGGCTGAGAGGCGCGAGACCCGCGCGTAGACGGTGGCGGGCTTGAGGCCCCGCGTCTCCATCTCCGCCCGCCAGCCCGAGACGTCGTCGGGCGTGACTTCGCCGGGGTGCTTCCCTACGAAGTCGAAGAAGGAGGTGACGACCGAGACCTTGTCCCTGAGTTTCTCGGAGCGTTCGAGGGTCTCGGGCCGAGTGTTCTGTTCCGCCCACAAGCCGACGGCGTTGCGCAGCGCGGCCCCGGGGTCAGGTGCGGCGAGCGCCTCGGAGGGGGCGACTGTCTCGCCTTGCGGCTCCTTCTGCGCCTCTTCCTTGCTCATCTCGTGAGTCTAGCATGTCCCTCCTTATGGTTCCACAATTGTCTTCGTAGTGGAAGCATCGTTGAAAGTCGATGCAATATTATCCATTCTATGGTATGGAAGAGTGGGTTCGGATGTTTCACGTCCGAGCCGTCACCTCCGCGATCTACTTTAACTGGAGGAGCACCTCTGAAAGCCGCCAGACGCCGCACCAGACGCACAGATCCGCTCGCCTCCGCGGCCGCCGTCGAGGCCGTTCTTGACTCCCTACGCATTTCCCTGCCCGAGATAATCCCACGCTCGCAGAAGAACTTATCCTCGCTGCTCAACTCCGTCCGCGGGCTCTACATGCGTCAGCCCACGGAGACCAAGCGCGGCAGGCCAGCCCGTTACACGCGAGAGCAGTTACTGCGCGTTGATTCGCAACTCCGCGAGCTGCTCGGGCGTGAAACACGGCTCTCCGTGCGCAGTTTCGTCGGGCAATACCTGCCGATTCTTGACTTCCCTAAAGACGTCAGGGAGGCGCTCGGGCGCGGGGACATCAACCTCTTCGAGGCCCATCAACTCGCCAGGCTTACCCCTAAGAAGTTAGGCGGCACGGACGCGGAGGCGCGCTCGGCCCGGAAGAGAATGCTTGAGGCTCATCTGCTGGCCCAAGGGTCGGGGACGCGGCTGCGCCAGAGGGTTAAGGAGGCCCTTGGAGAGCTACGCGAGCCCGACCCGACCGAAACAGAAGTAGTAGCCGTGAGTAAGGCGGACGAACTGTTGGAGGCCGACCCGCTCGACGCCAGCCACCTCTTCTTCGAAGAACTACGGATGATCTCAAGGGCGCTCAGGCAGATCGGGCCGGAGGAGGTGACGGACGAGGACCTCTCGGAGATCATGCCGGCCGTCGATCAGATTACGCTCACACTGCAGAAGATCGCCCGCAGGAGGGAAAGAGAACAGGCCAAGAGGCTGACTATTTAGCCGGCCCACCATTCGCGCCTGTCCGAGGTGTAGCGCCTCCTGCGGCTGCGCAACATACGCACGGCTAATCCGACCGCTAAAAAGCAGGCAATTGACCCCGCCAGAAAAGGTAATAATTGGCGCACATCAGCAGTCTAGCAGAGTCTGTTCAGTGTCCCTTACATCATTTTGCTTGGTAACGTAAATTCCTGATTTAATTGGAATTTTGGTTGGTTTTGACGGGGCTGTTCTTTCCATTATCAGGATTATCGTAAAGAATTGCGAAAAATGTTAATTAACTCGAAAATTTACATTGATTGCTAGTGTGAAACGTCCGTGAAACTATTTTTGTCGGCGACCAGATTTACCGGTGCCAAGAACATTCACCCTCTGTGAGTCTAGCAGTAGTCTTACCGGAAATGCGTCGGAGTGGTTTCACGCGCCGTCATCGGGAGCCTACGTCTTTGAGTCTTTTGGTTTTGTGGTGGGGACGCTCGCCTGCGCCAGCGCAATGCTCCGGATCATGTGCCACTGGGCGGGGCGGAAGTTGGCCGCGAACTGCTCTTCGAGCTCCTTCATCTCGGCGCCGTCGCTCATCAGCCCCGCCATCAGGTTGACCTGCTCTTGGATCTGCTCCGCGCTCAGTTCCGGCTTCGAAGAGCCGGACGCCTGCTTGGAGCTGGCCTCGCCCACTTCCCTCTCTATCTGTCGGGCGTCGGCTTTGCGCAGCCTCCGGCGCAGATGCTCAGCCAGGAAGGCCGGGGCCGAGGTGACGGTAGTGCGCGAGGCCGCCACCTTTAACTCGGTCACCAGCAGTTCGGCCACTTCCGCCCACCGCTCCGCGTCGGACTTGGATGGTTCTTTACCACTCACCTCACGGGACGCGGTTTTGAGCTTCTCGACCAACGCGGTGAAAGCCTCATCATCAGCTCTCTCAGTATTTGTCTTAAAAGAAGAAGTCTTGCCGCCGCTGGAAGTTATTGGAGATTCAACGAGTTGACCCTCACCACCACTCCCCAAAAATCGGGAATCCCCACTACCCGGAAATTGAGTGATGGTGTCTGGTGGGGAGTGGTGGTGACTGGTGGTGAGTCCTGGTAACTCCTCCGGCAGGCGCACCTCATACTGGGAGCCTTCGGTCGAGCCAAGCTCCCAATGGCGCACGATGAGCCCAACGCCCATGAGGTAGCGCAGGTGGCCGTCGACGGTCTTCAGATTGCGGATGTCGGTCCAGTCGAGGAAGTCCCGGCGGGAGGCGCGGACACGGGCCCTCGGCGGGTTCGCCCCACGGGTCCTCAGGTAGAGAGCGTCGTAGATCTTCTTGCTCGAGCCGGGGAAGAGGCCCTGCGGGAGCGCTTCCCGCTCGATGCTGTTGGCGCGGCGGTTGAAGTCGCGCGCTGGCGCAGGCGATGTTGGCTTCTCTTCGCGCCGTGGCGGCGCCGGCGGGGGACTGGTGGGGACTGGTGGGGACTGGTGGGTAGTGGTGAGTGGTGGTGACTCCGTTTTTTCTTGTCTTTTGCGCTCCTGCAGGTCGTAGAGGGCGGCGAAGCCCTTTTTATTCGATTGAGTCACGCACCACCTCCGCCGTTATCAATTCGACCTCCATCATCCCGCCGATCGCGAGGGCGTTCATGCAGACCTTAACCACCTCGCGCGGCACGCCCTTCGACCGCTCGTAGATGAAGTCGAGCGCGTCGGGCGTAAAGAGCGGCTCGTGGCGGCCAGCCACGGAAAGCCGGAAGGAGATCATGTCGGCGGTCTCCTCCGGGGTCAGCGGGTCGAGCGTGGCGACGGCCGCCGCCCGTGAGAGGAGCGCCCGTTTGAGCTTCAGCTTGTTGCGCAGATTGTTCTGCCCGGCCATCACGATCTGGACCAGCTTGTTCTCGTCCGACTCGAAGTTGGTGATCTGGCGAATAAGCTCGAACTGGTCGCCCCGCATCATCTGCGCCTCGTCGATGAGGACGAGCACGTTCTTGTCCTCGGCGAAGCGCCCCACGAGGTGCCCCTCGAGCTCCTGCATCTGGTCGAGCTTAGACGGGCGGCGCGGCAGGCCGAACTCGTCGGTGAGCCGCTTGAGGAGCTGGAGCGCCGTTGGGTAGTCGGGGTTCGTGATCAGGACGCTCTCGTAGGCCTCCTGCCCGCGGTAGATGCCGAAGAGGCGTCGGATGAGGGTGGACTTGCCGTGGCCGACGTCGCCGTAAAGGACGGCGAAGCCCTGGCGCCGCTCCAGCACGTAGCGGAGCTTGGCGAGCGCAGCCTTGTGCTGGTTCGTGAGATAAAGGAAGCGTGGGTCGGGCGAGAGCGAGAACGGGTCCTCCGCCAGCCCGTACTGGCTGAGCACAGAGTCGGCGATCGTCGCGGTGGCCATGGCGAGGGGGTATATCACAAACGAGCTGCATCATACAACGAAAAAGAGACTATAGTCCCTAAATGAATTGTGTTGGGAATCAAAAACGCATAGGTGGGCCGAAAGAGAAGGGAAGCGGGCGGCCGGGGTCTATTTGGCCGAGACGACCAGCGTGCCGGCGGGGCAGGTTGCCGAGCCTCTGGTTGCGCCTCGAAACGAGTATGACCACGCCCGCCGGGATTCCGCCGAACAGTAGAGGGTTAGCCTCGACCACCTTGACGACCGTCCTGACGAGCGCCCGGCGCCAGCCGCAGCGGCCGCCGGCGGCGTCCACGACGGCGAGCCCCTTGAGATACTTGCCCGGGGTGCGCGACCAGAGCACTTAGGAGAGGAAGAAGTAGCCGAGGTAGGTCAGGCAGAGGGCGATGCCGGCGAGGTAAGGGCTATCTGACTTCAGCGCTGCGACCGCGAGGAAGGCGGCGACCGTGGCCAGAAGGTTGTCGAGGATGAAGGCGAATATCCTGGGGCGTCCGGAGTTCCCGATCATGCCGTCACTATATCAGCAAGCGTTTATCGGCGTGAGGCCGATGTATTGTCGCCCGCGGTGAGTTATGTTTCCGCCTTGAGGTCACGCAGCAGCCTGTCGAACGCCTTCTGGTAGGAGTCGTGGTCTTTCCAGCGCGTGAAGTCTCCTATGTGCCGGGTGTCCTTGACGAGCGCCGGCCATCCCTCACCTATCTCAAATATAGAATCGTCGAGTCGGACGGGGAAGAGGGCCGTGCCCCCGCCTTGGCGCTCCTTCCTCAGAGCGGTCTCCACCTCCTGCTCCACCCACTAGCTGGAGACCGAGGCCTTAGAGAGCACCAGCAGGAGTTTGTCGTGGACGCGGATCGACTCGTCGATGGCGGGCCTGATCCTGGCGCCGATGGGCAGGTCGTGGGGGCGAACCAGCAGCGTACGCCTGTGTGTTGTAAGTCGGCGTAGAGCCTGTCCGCGAACTCTTGACCTTTTGAGGAGTTAGGGTAGAGCGCGGGGAAGGGTATTAGGGGAGGGGTGTCAACGGTCTTTGGGGCGGCCGATGTATGCCGTTGTGAGGCGCGTGTCGGTGTAATTATTGCCTCCCGCCGGCCGTTGCCGCATATCTGCCGTGGAAGATTAACGACGACCCTGAAGCGGCTCACCTGTCTCACCATACTTCACACAGGCCGCCCCCCGGTATGGCTCGAAAAAACCCTTAGCACATGGCCGTCGGGGTCGGTGACCTCGAACCAGAGGTGACCCGCCGCGTGATCCTCATTGATGGCCGTGCCTTCGACCCCCGCGCCCCTCATCGCCGTGTGAGCGGCTTCGATGTCTTCGACCATAAAATCGAAGTCGCGCACCGGCCCGGCCTCCGGCTCGCCCTCGGCCCGGAACAGGACTAAGTGCGTGCCGCCACGCAATTCGAGGATCGCCAGTTCCTCCCGCTCCAAGATCGGGCGGAGGCCCAGGGCGCGGTAGAAGTCGGCCGCGCGGCCGACGTCAGAGACGTTCAGCGTGACGTGGCCGATAGCGATCGGGGGCGGCATCTGCTCTTTGGCTATATCTTTCAGCCGAGTTCTTTTCTGATTTGGCATAAAGTCCTCACACATCAGCGCCCCAACGCCCGGCCTTACCCGCCCCTCTGTTCAACCCTCATGAGAGACTCCTTGTGGGGCGTTGGGTGCATGCCGGAGTCAGGCGTCCCGCCTCCGGCCGACCCTCGGCACCCACCGCCCGACTTCTCTACAGTACTGCCCGTAAGAGTTACAGAACTTCCCGCACAGGGAGGACTCCTCTACCGCCACGACGAACAGGTGAAAGACTAGGGCGACGACGGCCCCGTAGCCGAGGACGCGCGGGGATTGGAATAACAGAGCCCAGCCCGCGATCACCAGCAGCACCCCGACGTACATAGGGTTGCGCACGTAGCGGTAGAGCCCCCGCACGACCAGCCGCCGCGGGGCGTCGATGGGTGCGGGCGTGCCGCGGCCGAAGGAAGCGAAGTCCCACAGGCACCAGAAGTAGACGGCACACCCTGTGGCGAGCGGCAGCAGCGCGGCGTACTGCGCCATGTCCCACTTCGGCGGCAACCCCTCGTGGCCGCCCGCGAGGCCGAGCGGGACGTAGACGGCGACCGCGCCCGGCACGATCAGGGTGAACAGTAAGTTCTTCAGGAAGAGGAGCACGTGTTCACACTCATGGCCTCCCTACATCTACTATGTTCGGCCGACGTCAGGGCGGTAAGCGCGGGGAAGGGTATTAGGGGCGGGGTGTCAACGTGAAGTCAGAGATCATGAGTTATGATGAGTATTATGTATTTATGTGTGCCATGTTTGTATATTAGTTGTGCCTTAGAAGTGATTCACTAAACTACATCTACTAAATGAGTAAAGATATAGTCCCCGCCCCTGATGGTCCTTATAAAGTTAGAGATCACCCAAACTATCTTCTAGCACTTTTCTAAGCCTGGAGATGATATGCTTGACAGCACTTCTCTCGACAGCGGTATCTGGCCAGACAGCGTCCATAATCTGTTCCGGAGTAAGAAATTTCCCTCTATTCATTACGAGAAACAGGAGCAAATCGGGACGCGTACTGCCTAACACCTATTTAAGCCCTTTAGATTTCTTATGATGGGTAAGTCTACTTGAAGTACTGCCAATTGATTGGCCTTTGGCAAACTCGTTGACGGTACGCTCGTCCTGCTTTTTTATCTCCTTCTCCCATTCGTAGAGAGCCTGCCGTGTGATTCCCAGTTTGGATGCTACCTTCTGCTTCTCGGAAGAATCATTCTTCGCTTGGTCGATCAGAAACTTCTGCAACGCACGGAGGTGCTTTTTGTAATTGAGATCAATGCCAGCACCCGCCTTGATGACGAAGTCGGCTTCAAGCGCGTCGATCTCGCCTTCCACCTCCTCGGCGAGATCGCGCACGTACCTGTGTTCGACCTCCTCCCTGATGGCCTTCCAACGTTGTAGATACTCCTCAGCCCTCGCCCCCTCACGGTCGCGCGCGTAACTGCGGGCGAGGTGCAGACAGCAGAGTGCCTCGATTTTAGGGTTAACCGGGCGCGTGTCGTCCGCCGGCGCGGGCTCACGGTTGAGACCGAGGGCCTGAGTCAAATCTTTGCGCGCCAACTTCGTCTCACCCAAATCGATCCTTGTTATCCCGCGTGCGATCAGGGCGTTGATACGGCACAACTTTTGGTTGCGCTCTCCGGACAACTCGATCGCTTTTGACGCGAGCCAATCAGCCCTTGCCAACCGTCTGCACTTGCGTGCAATCCGGCTGCGTAAAATCAAGCTGTTGCATAGCCAGCGGCGGTCGTTCAAAGCTCTTGAAATGTTCCGGACCTCTCTTGCCTTGTCATGGGCCTCTTTGATCTGCCCGCTCTGAAGGTAGATTAGCCCCAATTCCCAAGCTGCCCGCGCCAGGTACCGCCGGTGCTCATTCCGCCTGAAGGCCTCGTAAGATTTGAGGGCCAGGTCTGTCGCCTCCGAAAGACTCACCTCCCCCTCCTTGGCCAGCGCCCGCTTGACAGACGCGAGGACTAGGTCGACGTAGGCGGCGCTCAACTCGTCGCTGGCGTTGAGCAGCAGTACGCGCGCCGGGATGAGGTTATTGTGGAGCGCCCGACGCAGGTGGCCCTTCGCGTAGTTCACCCAGCCGATGCCGAGCCCCAGGCTGATGCCGGACCTCAGTGTAGCTAGCGCCAACTCCTCACGCCGGGCCTCGCGGTGCTCCTCGCTGTCAGATGGGAACTGTTCGAACTTGCGGCGCGCGCGGTGGAAGTGATGCTCGACGGCGCGCGAGAAGAACTCTTCCGCGTCGGTGTCGGCGAGCTGCCGCGAGCAGCGCCCGAGCGCCGCATAGATTTGGCCGAGCGTCCCGTGGCAGGGGAATGTTTCGGCCTTGCGGAGCGTCCCCTCGACGAAGTCGCGGCAGCGCAGGATGATGCTCTTCGCCGTCGTATACCTGTGCCTCCGGTAGTAGTGTGCCAGCACGAAATCGAGGATCAGCCTGACCCTCTCCCTCAGTAGTTCGGGGCTCTCTGTCTGTACGAGCTTGCAGGGGCCTTCGAGGGGCAGCACGTAGTCGAGAAACTTCTTCCCCTCGCGGGCCGCCGACTCGGCCTCGTCAGCCAAGCCGAACTGCTGGAACACCTCGCTGCACATGGCGAAGCTTTTCAACAGGAGCAACTCGCCCTGCTCACCGCGCTCGCCCCCCCGCGCGATCTCCTCTCTGATGCTCGACTCGTCGGCGTCGATGAAGTGACTTAACTCCCGCGCGAGGTCGCGAGTCGTCAGGTTGATTATGCCGCCCTTGAGCCTCTGCTTAACCGGGGTATGCAGGCTCAGTAAGCACCCCAACACGTCGCGCTCCGCGTTCTCTGAGCAGGGCGGGGGCAACTCCGCGAGAGGCGCTTTCGTCTGGGCGCGGTTCTTCACTATGGCTTTCATCTTCCTCTTCGTCCCTCCGCGCCGAGGATAGGTTGGATGACGGCCTACGTCAAGGAAAACTTACGAGGGGCGAGTCAAGCAAAGTTTACATATGATGAAAGAAATCGAATAATGCAGTCTTAAATCCGCACTTTCTAATTCATACTATGCGGTCAACAATTTTTATGCTGGATTTTTTGTCATACTTCTTGACGCGCCGATGGTGTGATGATAACGTGCGCGGAAGCAAAAAGTCTCGTCACCGCGTAGCAGGCGGTGACGAGACTTCGAATCAACGTCAAGCTCGCGCCGAAGCGCGAAGGATGCGTCGATCACCAGCCCGCATTCTAAACGCATCGGCATGAGTTCTCAACCGTGGAGGGAGAATACTCGTGATGCGTTTCAAATGCGAAAGCCACCTTACCAAACTGACAGTCCCGACTCTTCTGCTGGCGCTCTGCCTGCTTGCGGGCGCGAGGGCAAGCGCCCAGACCCGCGACACAGGGCCCTGTTACCTCGACGGACTGGGGGGGCAGCTCTTCTCGAACGGCGAGGGCGTACGGGTGACGGTCGAGTCGCCCACGGCCGACTTTACCAGCGACATCAGCCTCATCAGGCCCGCGAGAAAGGCGAGGCCCATCGCGAGCAACCGTGACGTGGGGGCCGTCGTCAACCTCGGAAATTTTTTCGCGGGCGAGGAGTTGGTGTTCGCCATCACCGTGCGCGCGACAGGCGCGCGCTACGAGGTCGGACCGGCCTCACGCAATACCGACGGCATCGCGCACGCGGCCGTCCAGTGCCTCGGGCGGAGGGAGGCGAGGGTCGTCTTCGAGGATTCGAGGAACGGCGGCGACCGCGACTTCAACGACGTGGTGTTCAAGGTGAGCTTCGGCGAGGCGACCCCCAACCGCCAGTTGCGGCGGTCGGTGGCGATGGGGCCGCTGGCGGGGCCGGGCAACATCGGAGGCTACAGCGACATCCTCTTCATACCCGACCGGCCCGGCCTGAGTTCCAACATCGCGCTGCTCAAAGGCAGCAACACACGGGTCGTGCGCCTCTGGGCGGATTGGCCGACCTTGCAGCCGAACCGCTCGGACCTGGAAAGGAGCATTGAGACAGACTGCCAGACGAGACGATTCATCGAGTACCTTGACAGGCAGATCGTCACGGCGCGCAGGGAGGGCTTCACAGTCATTCTCACTTCCTCCCGCTTCCCCTTGTGGGTGAACTACACGCCGGGCGACCTGAAGAAGGCCGGATATGACATGCGCCCGCCCGCCAACGGCGACGAGCCCTGTCCGCTGCCCAGATGCACGAAGGTGACCGGCCAGGAGTGCGAGCGCGCCCTCACCCCGTCGCCCCAGGGCCCCGTCCTGAACGAAGTGCCGGACGAGAACAAACTGAAGACGTACTGGGAGAGGTGGATAGACTTCCTCGTCCGACGTTACGGTTACTCGTACGAGACGAGGGACTCGCTGCGCTACGTGGACTTCCTCGAAATTTCAAATGAGCCAAACATCAACAGCCAGATGTGGCCGCAACGGGACAAACAGAACAGGCTCATCATGCCCGCCAGAATCGCCAGGATGTTCAGACTCGCGCAACGAGTCGTGCAGGGGCGGAACGATGAACTCGTCTTCACCGGCATCTTCGACGAGCAGCACCCGACGACGCTCGTCCTCGCCGGCCCGGCCACCGAGGACATTCACAGGAACGCCCGCGACGTTACGAGCTACCGGACATTCACGCTCGAACTGCTCAGGCGGCTTCGTGACGTGGGGTTCGACAACGCCGACCCAAATTTCAGTTGGTCGGTGCATAACTATGGTGATATTACACACGACCGGGACTGCGACCCGCAGAGGGCGCGGTGCCCCAGCAGCCTTGACTCGAAAATCAACGCCGCCGCGTGGGTCAGGAGCAACATCGTCGAGGGGGTGCGCGAGGGCAACGAGGAGTTCGCCTACAAGTGGCTCGGGTGGCCCGGCGGCGGCCGTCGCCCGTCCGTCCTCATCACCGAGGGCGGCGCGCGCCTCAATGAAATCAACGACAGGAACCTCCCGCTTGACGACTCGCCGGCAGGGCAGCTCAACCGCGTGCGGCTCAAAGACAAACAGGCCGACCTCGTGGCGGCCAACTTCTTCCGCATGTACTACGGCCCGCTCAGCAGCGGAATCGCCTTAGTATCGGAGTATTTAACATTTTCCGACCCGTGTTCCGATTCCGGCACCCACGATTTCATCGACAGTTGTGCGGATTGGGTTGGGAGGAACTCCGCATGTGGGAAGTCCGACATGTGCACTGGAGAAGGCGGCCAGAGGCGTCGCCTCTATGACGTATGGGCAAAACTACCTACCGCCCAATAGCCAAGAGTGGTTTAGGAATGGAAGCGGCCAGTCTCTGCTGGCCGCTTCCATGTGCCCCCGCTGGAGACAGGATGAGCGCCGCTGTATCACCTAACACTACGGGCCAGCGGCTCTTCGGAATTGACATCTAACTTAGGGATATAAAAGAGTCCTTTAGAGGGCTTCTATCAAAAACGCATGGAAGAAGGTGACTATTATGGGCATGCCCCTTTTACAAAACGGCCACTGATAATCCGGAACACCGCATCGTTGAAGTCACGGTCTCCCCGGTTGCGCTGCAAAGATTGATTTGAGGCAAGTGAGGCCATGAAGGGCTCTACGCCTATGCGGCTACACCGAAGAGCCGCCCGACGAACTTTGCCTGCCCCATTGAGTCTTTGCCGTCCAACCTTTTCACCTGCCCCTTCCTCATCATGTGTAAAGCCTCAACGCCCTCTATCGCTCGTTCCGCCGTGTTGAAAGAGCGGAAGCACTGACAAGCTCGCCATCTCCTTCTAATTGCCCGGTGGTCTTGCTCGATCGCGTTGTTGAGGTATTTGATGCGTCGCGGCTGGCAGTCAACCGAATGAAAACTCTCTCATTTGGAATTTGCTAACCTCCGTGTTAGCCTGCCGCAGTTTCCAATTCAGCGGTGCAAAGGGGTGTGCCGCAGCCAGGCTGATGCCGACCGGTCTAGGAATCTCCTAAGTATCCTGTTGACGAGAGAGTTCTGAAGCGTAACGTCGGCGCTGCAAAGTCTGTCTCAGGCGTTGGCCGCGTGTAAATTCGCAGGAGTGTCATGTTCAGATGGGCGCAGAGATTTCTCCCTGGCGGCACGGTATCGGCATTGGTGAGATCACCTCGATGTGGACAAACCGGCGGGCTCTCCAGTCGCTAGCCGTCCACGACCTGAGGAGAACGTACGCCGGTACGGCGGGAGGAGTGCTGTGGACGCTTCTGACGCCGCTAATACCGCTTCTCATCTTTTCCGCAATCTTCGCGTTCGCCTTGAAGCTCCCGCTGGGAGGCGCGCCCTACATCTACGGCTTTGCGGCAGCATACGTTCCGTGGCTACTCCTTTCGGCCTCCATCTACGGCGCCACGGGTTCGTTAGTCGAACACCACTACCTGGTCAAGCGAGTCCGCTTTCCCGTTGAGATTATCCCCGCGGACTCGGTGCTCGTGCACACGGTGCCGCACGTATTCCTTCTGGTGCTGACGGGCGCCGCGTGTTTAGCCGGCGGCTACGGTAGCCCTCTCGGGCTGCTGCTCGTCCCTTACTTCTACCTCTGTCTGGTCGCCTTCGCGGTGGGCGCCGGGCTGCTGTTGTCGTCGGTTACGGTGGTCGTTCGAGACTTACAGCAGTTGTTGCCTTCGGCCCTACAGGTCTGGTTCTGGCTGACGCCGATCGCCTGGGCCGGTGCTCAGCTTTCGCCCCGCGGGCAGTCGCTACTCGCGCTCAACCCCGCCAGCTACATCGTGTCGGGCTACCGGCACGCGCTGATGCCGAAGGTGTTCGCGGCCCCGACCGGCTACGAGACGGCGGCCTTCTGGGTCGTCTCCCTCACCATGCTCCTGGTTGGATCGACATGCTTCAGACGCCTGCGCGTCCACTTCTGGGACTGCCTGTAGCGTTGAATTCGGATTTGCCGGTAAGACCGAACCAAGGGTTGCTTTAAGACCAGATGTCCTCCCCACCCACAGACAGAGATTACATATCGCCCGGCCTGCGCGTGGTCATGCCCGATGCTCACTTCCCGCGCATGCGTCCGGGCGACCGCCAGGGCCACCCCTGGAAGTACCTCCGCCGTGAAGTCCCGCACCGTTGGTACGTTGACGAGCGATACCCGCTGATGGGTTTCATGAATCGCGACGAGGCGACCGTCCTTTACAACATCGCGCTGCAATTCACGGGTAGGCGCGCGCTGGAGATAGGGTCCTGGCTCGGGTGGTCTACCTGTCACCTCGCGCTGGGCGGGGTGAGGCTCGACGTTATCGACCCCGCCCACGCCGACCCCGAGGTCCGCGCCGCCGTCGAACAGACGCTCGCCGGGTGCGGCGTGTCGGCGAACGTCAACCTCGCCGCCGGCCGGAGTCCGGAAGCGGTCGAGGAATTGGCCGCGGGGCGCGCCGAAAAGTGGAGCCTGTTCGTTATAGACGGGGACCACGAGGGGCAGGCGCCGGAGCGGGACGTGCGTGCCTGCCTGCCGCACGCCGAGCGCGACTGCGCCTTCGTCTTTCATGACCTGGCCTCGCCGGAGGTCGCAGCGGGGCTTCGCTTACTGGAGCGCGAAGGCTTCCACGTCCTCATCTACCAAACCCAGCAGATCATGGGGCTGGCTTGGCGCGGGCAGATGACCACCGTCGCGCACATCCCCGACCCGGAAGTCGCGTGGCAGCTCCCGCATCACCTGGTCGGCCTGCCCGTGTCGGGTGTCGATTTCGATGCGCCCGCCGGCACCCGCGCCTCTTTGACGGACGGTTCGGGCGGCCCGGAGAAATCGTCGCAGGGGGTTGTCGGGGCCTTCGGGAGCGACGGCCGGCGGCGCGCGGGCGCCCGGCAGCTCCGGGAGGTCTACGAGGCGGGCGGGAGCGCTGGCGGCTGGCGGCCGTCCGTCTGCATCGTGTCGAACGAAGTCATCGGGCCGTTCAAGAACGGCGGGATCGGGACCGCGATGACCGGCTTGGCGGAACAGCTCGCGGCCGCGGGTTGCCGGGTGACCGTCCTGTACACGGGAGGCGTCTGGGCCCCTGACGTGCCGCTCGGCGGTTGGAAGCGGCGCTACGCGGAACTGGGGATAGAATTCACCGCGCTCTCCATCAAGGAGATGAGGTCGGTCGGCGGCCCCGTGAAGGACTGCGGCTTCGGGGTCCCCTACCTCGTCTCGGAGTACCTCGCCGCGAGACACTTCGACGTGGTTCACTTCAACGACTGCGGCGGCGAAGGCAGCGTCTGCCTCGCCGCCAAAAAGCTCGGGCTCGCGTTCCGGGACACGCTGCTCGTCGTGGCCCTCCACAGCCCTTCCGAGTGGGTGCTCGAACTGAACCACACGCTGCCCACGAGCCTCATCCTGTCGGCCTACAACTACGCCGAGCACCTGAGCGTGGAGTGCGCGGACGTGCTGTGGAGCCCGAGCCGGTATCTCATCGAGTGGGCCCGGCACCGCGGCTTCGAGCTGCCGGAGCAGACGTTCGTCCAACAATACTGTCTCCCCTCGCGGCGCCTGAGGGAGAAGGGGCGGGGGCCGGCAGACTTCCCCGCGGTGAAATACGGCCGCGTGTCGCCGCCGCGCGAGATAGTCTTCTTCGGCCGCCTTGAGGAGCGAAAAGGGCTGCGGCTGTTCTGCAACGCCGTGCACGCTCTGAGGCAGGAGTTGGCCGAACAGAAGGTGGCCGTGACGTTCCTGGGCAAGGCGGAGAAGTGCGGCGGGATAGACAGTCTTGAGTACATCGCGCGACGCTCGGCGGAGTGGCAATTCCCCGTCAAGACGTTGACGGATCTGGGGCAGCCCGAGGCCCTGGCATACCTGCTCGAAGGCGGGGGGCTCGCCGTCATGGCGTCGCCCGCCGACAACTCACCCTGTACGGTCTACGAGGCCCTGACGTGGGGAATTCCGTTCCTCGCCGCGCGCGTGGGTGGCATCCCGGAGTTGGTGGACGAGTCACACCGGGAGCAAGTCTTATTCGAGTGCACGGCGGAATCGCTTTGCAGATCGCTGCTCGGCGCGCTCGACGCCGGAGGGTGGGTCGCGGCGCCGTCGCAAACGCAGGGCGAGATTCGGCGCGTTTGGGAGAGCTTTCACGCAGACGCCCGGCGGTATCTAAGGCCGCTCGCGCCGGCGCGAGGCGCTCGCCGCGCAGTGGTCGTCGTCGACGGCGCGTCTCTGACGGGTCTGCGGGAGACGTTAGAATCGCTTGCCGCGACCGGGGCCGTGAGTCGCGCCGTCGTTCTGAACCGCCGGGGCGAGGAACTCCCGCAGACGGAGTGTGAGTTCCCCGTGCGCAACATTGACCTGACCGTGGAGGAGGCCGGGGCGCTCGACGCAGAGTTGGACGGGCTGGAGGAGGAGGCGGTTCTGTTGATTCACTCCGGCGTCCGGGTCCGCGCCGACGCCTTCGCGGGGATGCTGTCGGCGCTCGAAGGCGCGGGGGTTGATGGCCTCCAGCCCACCGCCGAGGTCTCGGGGGCGGCGCGAAAGACTGTGGCGCCGCTCGGCGGTGACCCCGCGTTCGCCCTCTTCATGGGCACAACCTTCACCGGCGGCCTTCTCGTCAGCGCCGGGGCCCTCAGGCGTGCCAGGCTGTGGCGCGAACTCGCATTTGAGAGCCCCTTCATGGGTCTTGCCGACTTCTGCGTGACGCGCGGCAGTAAGCTCTGGCCTTACCCTGTGCCCGTCTTCGAGCTGGCGGAGGACTGGACCGCCGGCTCCGTGGGAATGCTCCCCGCCCGCCTGAAGGCGTTTGACGAGTGCGCGCCCCACGAACGCTATTACATGCTCGCCACCGGCTACGGCACCTCGGGGTACTGCGCCGGCGCGGCGGGGCCGCACGCCAGGCGACAGCTGACGGCCCTCGCGTTGGTAGACCTCGGCCTGTTGCCGCTCGTCCGCGCCGCCTCTTGGGCGCGCAGGCGCGCGCGGGGTCTTCGGCAGCGCGTGCAGCCCGGCGGCTACGTCGCACGTTACTTCGGGTGGTTCCGGCGGGGGGACGGATGACGGGGCGCGACACGGTGATCTCCTTCGACCGCGTGGTGAAGAACTTTCGGTACTTCGCCTCGCCGCTCCAGCGCGTCAAGGAGGCGCTGCACCCGCTGAGGAAGGTCTATCACACGCCGCTGCCGGTCCTCCGCGGCGTCACCTTCGACATCCCCCGCGGGCAGGCCGTCGCCGTGTTGGGGCCGAACGGGGTGGGGAAATCGACGCTGCTCCACCTGGCCGCCGGGGTCATTGAGCCGTCCTCCGGCGTGGTGTCTGTCAGCGGCAGCGTGAATTCGCTCCTTGACCTGACGGGCGGCTTCGCCCCTGCGCTCACGGGGCGGGAGAACGTGCGCTTCTTCCAGGACGTTATCGCCAAGCGTGCCGGCGACCGGGCCGGGGTGGAGCGGGCGGTGGAGGCTTTCGCCGAGATCGGCGAGTACTACGACCGCCCGCTGCGAACCTATTCTTCAGGGATGCTCTTCCGGCTGGCCTTCGCGGCCGCCGTTGCCGCGGAGCCCGACATCCTCCTCATAGACGAGGTGATAGCAGTCGGCGACGCGCGCTTTCAGCAGAAGTGCTTCAGGAGGATTCGCGAGCTGCGCGAGGGGGGCACGACGATTCTGCTCGTCACACACGCGGCGGAGATGGTGCTCGGGTTGTGCGACCGCGTGCTGCTGCTCGACCGCGGTGAGCTCGTCTTCGACGGCGAGCCGGAGGCGGGCATCGATCGTTACTACCGCCTCTTCTTTAAGGCGCCCGAGCGCCCGGTCAACGAGAGCACGCTCGACACCCTCCGGTTCGGGGCCGGCGGCGCGAACATCGTGAGGAGCTTTGCGACGACGGACGGCGCCGCCGAGGCGGCGAGTGTGGAGCGCGGCGACCGGGTCACGTTCGTCATGGAGGTCGAGTTCGAGCGCGCGGTCGAGGCGCCTCAGTTCGGGTTCAACTGCTCGACCAAAGAGGGCATCCGCATCTACGCGACGACGACGGCGCTGCTGGGCGAGAGCCCCGCGCCCGCCTCGGCCGGCGAGCGGCGGCGCGTGGAGATAACATTCGTGCTGACGGTCGCCGTCGGCGACCTCTTCATCGACCTGTCGGTCTTTGAGGCCGAGCAGGGTTCGGTCAACGTCCTCGACGCGCGCATGGGCGCCCTGCACCTCACCGTCACCTCGGCGCGTTACTTCATGGGCATGGTGGACCTCGACGCCGCCTTCAACGAGGCGACGCTCCCGCCCGGCGGCGCTGAGCCGGAGCCCTCGACGGCGCACGCGGGCGGGCGCGCCGTCATCGCCGGCCCCGCCCGGACGCGGCTGCACGCTTCGCCCGCGAAGGCGGAGGGCGGCCCGGAGGTGCTCACATGAGCGGGCTCACAATGCACGTGACGAACAACCTGCGCGGCGGAGGGGCGGAGCGACTGCTAACTAACCTCGTCACGCAGCGGAGTGCGGCGGGGCGCGCCTGCGTTGTCTGCCTGCACGCCGAGGGGGTGTTCCTGCCGACGTTGGAGGCCGCGGGGGTTGAGGTGATCGGCCTCGGCGTCAGACGCCGGAGGGACGCGCCCGGCGGGTTGCTCAGGTTCGCGAGGCTGATTCGTCGCCGCCGCCCCGCGGTCGTACAGGGCTGGATGTATCACTCGAACGTCTTCGCCTCGCTGGCGCTCGGCCTGGCCGGGCGGCGCGGCACGCGGCTGGTGTGGGGCATCTACAATTCGGACATCTACGGCCACCAGTCCACGCGGAGGAACCTGGGCGGCCTCGGCAGGCTGCTCTCGCCCTACGTCTACGGCGTCGTCTACAACGCGGAGCAGGCGCGCGACTTTCACCGCTCGTTCGGATTCCGCGAGCCGCGCTCGCTCGTGATCCCCAACTGCCTGGACACGCGGACATTCCGGCGCGACCCGGCCTTGCGCGCGCCCGTCCGGCGCGAACTCGGCGTGCCCGAGGACGCGGTCATGGTGTTGACGGTGGCGCGCGCCGATCCGATGAAGGATTGGGACGGGCTGCTCGAAGCCGTCCGCGATCTCCCCGGCGTCGTGGCCGTGGGCGCCGGGAAGGGGACAGACGAGCTGCCGCGCCAGCCGGGCTTCATCGGCCTCGGCTGGCGCGATGACGTGCAGCGGCTGTTGAGCGCCGCCGACATCTTCTTCCTCGCCTCGGCCTTCGGAGAGGGAACGTCCGTGGCGCTGGCCGAAGCGATGTCTTGCGGCCTGCCCTCGGTGGTGACCGACGTGGGCGGCAATGGCACCTTCGTCGGCGAGGCGGGCATAGTGGTGCCGCCGCGCCGCGCGGACGCAGCCCGGGCGGCGCTCCTGCGGCTCGCGCGGGACGCGGGGCTGAGGGAGCGCATGGGACACGCGGCCAGCGGGCGCGTCTCCGCCGGCAATTCGGCCGACGAGGTCGCTGCCATGTTGGAAGCCTTCACGCAAGCCGCCGGGGGGGGCGTGTGACTTCACAGAACGCGACCCGCGTCGGCCCCGTCTTCTTCCAGCCGCTGGAAGAGGAGCTGCGCCCGGTCACCCGCTACCTCTCGGGCCACATGCTCAACGCCGGCTGCGGCAGCCGCGACGTGACGCCCTACCTGCTGGCCAACGGGGTGTCGGAGGTGACGAAGTACGACATCGCCTCGGAAGACCCGGAGGTCGTCGTCGGCCCCCTTGAAGCGATGCCGTTCGCCGACGGGACGTTCGACAGCGTCCTGTGCAACGCCGTGCTCGAACACGTCGCGGACGCGGAGGGCTCGATGTGCGAGATGGCGCGGGTGGTGAGGCCGGACGGGCACGTCGTCGTCGCCGTCCCGTTCCTGCAACCCTTCCACGCGTGCCCCAGGGACTTCCGCCGCTATACGGCCGACGGGCTCGCCGCGCTCGGGCGCGGCGCGGGGCTCGAAGTCGTCTGCGTGCTGCCGGTCCACTCCATCGCCCAGACGCTCGGCTGGATTCTGTGGGAGTACGCGCAGGAGAAGGGCGGCCGCGCCAGGCGCGCGCTGGCGTGGGTCGCCGCCTATGCCGCCACGCGCCTCTCGAACCGCACCGACACGACACTGATGAGAAACGCCAACACCTTCCAGGCGGTCTTCCGCCGCCTCGTACGCGAGCCTCCGGACTCGGCCTCCGAGTGGCGGCGGAGGCATGTACCCGAGGCGTGCGCCCGCGTGCCGACGATGCTGCTGCCCGACGAGCTGCGGCTGCTGCACTACCTCGCTGAAGAGCGCTACACGGGGGAGGGTGCCATCATCGACGGCGGGTGCTTCCTCGGCGGCTCCACGGTGGCGCTCGCCGACGGCCTGCGCCGGAACCTGCGGCGCCGGGGCGCCGGGGAGCAGAAGCTCATCCACTCCTACGACCGCTTCGAGATCGAGGCGTGGACCGTGGGCTCGTTCTTCCCCCAGTCGGCGCAGGCGGGTGAGAGCTTCAGGCACATCTTCGACCGCAACGTCGAGCCGTACGCCGCCCTCGTCGAGGTGCACCCGGGCGACGTGCGCCTCTGGCCCTGGGAGGGCGGGCCCGTCGAAATCCTCTTCATCGACGTGGCGAAGCACTGGACGGTCTGCGACTGGGTGACTTGGCAGTTCTTCCCGCACCTCATCCCGGGCAAGTCCGTGGTCATCCAGCAGGACTACCTTTACCACCACTGGGTCGCCTGGATTCACATCACGATGGAGTTCTACTCCGACTATTTCGAGTATGTCTGCGACACCGGCGACAACTCCGTCGTCTTCCTGAACACGCGGCGCATCCCCGCCGAGGTCTTACGCGAAGAGACCGTCGCGAGCCTCAGCACGGCGGAGAAGGTCGAGCTGATGGACCGCGCCGCCGCCCGCTTCGAGGGCAGGAAGGCCCAACTGCTCCGCTCGGCGAAGCAACATTTCCTGGAGATGTTAGGTGAGGCATGACCCCGCAGGCCCCGCGCAGTGACATCGGCTACGACCTGCTGTTGAAGATACAGAGGGGGACGATGGCCTATACGTACCGCGGCCTCCCCCTGCTGAAGAACCCGTTCGACCTCGCCATCTACTCGATGCTCCTCCAGCGGGCGAGGCCGCGGACGCTGATCGAGGTGGGCTCGTACATGGGCGGGAGCGCCGTCTGGTTCGCGGATCAGGCGGGCCTGCTGGGGCTGGGCACGGGCGTGATCTCGATTGACCTTGAGGTCCCGGCGGTGGCGGCCGGCCCGTCCGTCCGCTTCCTGCGGGGCGACGCGCGCGAGCTCGGGGAAGTCCTAACGCCCGCCGTCCTGAGCGCGCTCCCGCGCCCGCTCATGGTCGTCGAAGACTCCAGTCATCTGTCGGGTACGACCGCCGCAGTGCTCGAATTCTTCGACCCGTGGCTGCGACCCGGGGAGTACATCGTCGTCGAGGACGGCATCCTCTCGGACATGCGCGTCGCCGACCTCTACGACGGGGGCCCGCTGCGCGCCATCGACGAGTTCCTGGCGAAGGGCGCCGGCAGATACGAGGTGGACCGCGGCCTCTGCGACTACTTCGGGAGGAACGTCACCTGGAACGTGGACGGCTACCTCCGCCGCCTGTAGCGGCCGGGGCCGGACGCGCGGGCGGAGGAGATGAGCCACGTTTTCGACCTCGAAGAAGAGTTTCTGCGACTCTTTGAAGCGTGCCGCGCCGAGACCATGACCTCGGTCGAACGCATGTACGCGCTCTACCAGGCGACGCGTCACGTGGTCGAGAGCGGCGTCGCCGGCGACCTGGCGGAGTGCGGCGTGTGGCGCGGCGGGTCTGTGATGCTCATGGCCTTGACGCTGCTCGCGCGCGGCTGCACCGACCGCACCATCTGGCTCTACGACACGTTCGACGGCGTCACGCCGCCCGGCGACGTTGACGTGCAGGAGATGTCGGGGCGTCGGGCCAGGGACATCCTCGACGAACGCGCGCGCGCCCCGGACGACCCGTTCTGGGGGATCGCCCCCCGCCCGCTGGTCGAGAGCAACCTGCGGCGGACGGGCTACCCGATGCAACGCTTCCGCGTCGTCGAGGGCGACGTGCTTGAGACGCTTCCGGCGCAGGCCCCGGCGAGGCTATCAGTCCTCAGGCTGGACACCGACTGGTACGAGTCGACCAGGCATGAGCTGGAGCATCTGTACCCGCGGCTCTCGCCGGGCGGCGTGCTGATCGTGGACGATTACGGCTACTGGCGCGGCGCGCGCGCGGCCACCGACGAGTACTTCCGGACGGCGGGCGCCAGACCCCTTTTACACCGGATTGATTACACGGGTCGCATCTGCGTGAAGCCCGTGGCCGACGAAGGGCAAGACACCTGCCGATGAAGATTATCCTCTGTAAGGGGCAGTTCCAGGGCCCGATCAGCGGTGCCGACGAGACGCTCGTCAGCTACGCCACGAACCTGCGCCGCGCGGGGCACTCCGTCTCCGTGCTGCTCATGTACCCGCACTCGCCGGAGGATCACTACTACGACCGGCTGCGCGCCGCGGGCGTGCCCGTCACGACCCTCGCCGTGGAGCCGGTGCGAAGCTCGCTCGACGCGGGCCGGAGTTTCGCGCGTGGGGTGTTGCGAGCCTTGCCGGCGACGGGGCCCGTCGTGCGCAGCAGCGCGCAGAGGGTGGCCGCCACACTCGCCTCCCGTTATTACGCCCGGTGCCGAGAGCACCTGCGCTTGTCCGGCGCCGACCTGGCTCACGTCTTCACGCCCGACGCCGGCGCGATGGTGATGATCCGCGCCGCGTCGGCCGCAGGCGTCCCCGTCCTGTATCAGGAGCTGGGGATGCCCTACGACCCGCCCGACTACAGGCCCTTTTACAAACGGTTCACCTCCGTGCTTCCGCTCTGCGCGGAGGTCGCGGCCCTCTCTCCGCTGCTCGCGCGCAAGTGCCGCGAGCACTTGCCACACGGCGGCACGATCTCGGTGCTCCCGATTATCACGGAAGAGTTGAGCGCCGGGGCGGGAGAGTCGCGCGCCGCGCGCGCGCCGCAGCGCCCGCCCGGGGAGGGCGTGGTCGTGGGTTTCGCCGCCCGCATCGAGCACCTGAAGGGGCCGATGATTCTGCTGGAGGCTTTCGCCGCGGCGTGCCGGGAGCGGCCCGACCTCCGGCTGAAGATTGCCGGCAGCGGCTCTCTCAAGCAGTGCCTCGCCGAGCGGGCCGAGGCGCTCGGCGTCGCGTCGCGTTGCCAGTTCGTCGGCGTCTACAGAGAGCGCGAAGAGAGGCGCTCATTCATGCGGGGGCTCGACCTCTTCGCGCTGCCCTCTCTGACCGAGGGGACGCCGAACAGCATCGCCGAAGCCATGTCACACGGGCTGCCGGTGGTGGCCTCGGCCGTCGGCGGCATCCCCGACCTCATCACCCCCGAGGTCGGCGCACTCGTGCGGCCGGGCGACCCGCACTCACTCGCCGACGAACTCGTCGCGCTCGCGGCGGACGCCGGCCTGCGCGCGCGCATGGGCCGTGCGGCCGAGCGCCGTTACGCCGAGTTGTTCTTGCCGGACGTAGTCCTGCCGATACTACTCGAAACTTATGAGAGGGTTGCCTCGAAGAAGAGGCCGAACCCGGCGCCCGCGCCGCCCCTGCTCGGCGGCTGCCGACACCCATGGGCGGAGCCGGGCTTCTACGGCGTATGAAGGGACGAGGCGCGTGTGGCGGCGGTCGCCGGGGCGCAACCCGCCGCCGCCCCGTGCGGCTATCCGCCCGGTAAGGGTCGACCGGAAAGAATCAGGGGGCGGGACTAGGACGGGCGGGCGGCCGCGTCGGGGCGACGCCGCGCTGCTCGTCCAGGGCACCCCAGAGCAGTTCGTAAGACTCGCGGCGGGACGCGGTGCTAAGCTGCGGGAGATGCGCCTCAGCGGCGACCGCCTCGGGCAGGACCGGCATCAGCATGATCGCGTCGACGGCCGGATGACTCATGACGGGGTTTCGCAGGATGTCGAGCAGCTCGGCGTGCTTCGGGTGGCCGGGCGAGGCGACGTCCGCCTTCGCGAACGCCGCCTCGTCATACGAGCCGTAGTTGGTCAACCGCTGGAACCACATCCTGTCCACCCCGAGGCGATGCCCGAGCTCGACGAATTCATGTATCTCCCTGTAGTTCTCCTCCTGAACGACGAAGTTGAGCTGTAGGCGCCGGAGAGTTCCGGCGCGCCGCATCTCCGCCATCAGTTCCAGGTTCTTCATGAGGGTCGGCCACTTCCCCGGGCGCCGCAGCCGCTCGTACGTTTCGGCGCGCGCCGCGTCAATCGACACGGAGAGGATGTCAATCATCTCCGGCAGGTGGGGGAATTGGCCCCACCGCTCGGCGGTCAACAACTGTCCGTTCGTAATGACGTGGAGATATAGGTCGGGATACTCCGCGCGACTGAGAGCGGCAAGGATGGAGCGGTAGTGCTTGCTCGCGAACGCCTCGCCGCCGCCGGAGATGTAGCTCTGCCCTTTCACCTGCCGGAGCAGCGGCAGGATGACGCGCCGGGCCGATTCGGCGTAAACGTCCTGCTCGTCCGCCTTCGCGGTGATGACCTCCGTGCGGCACGAGGGGCAGGCCAGGTTGCAGCTCGGGTCGTGGTTCAACTGCACCATCTGCGGGACTTCTTCGAGCACGACCGTCCGCTCGTCTATGTAACGGCGCAGCAACGGGTCGGTGATCTCGGCCTTCTTCGGGAGCTTCCGCGCGGCGATGTAGGTGCAGAGCGTCCGGCTGCAATAACTGAAGTCGCCGTCGTGCACCGAGCGGCGAATCTCCGCCGCGACCTCTGAGTTCCACACCGCGTCGGCCGACGGCGCTTCGAGTACGTTCCCCGCCGCGAAAGGCACCCACGCCGGGCAGCAGCAGACGAACGCTTCGCCTTTGTGGCCGGTCGCGAGGTGTGTGAACGGCATTGGGCAGAACTTGTCGCTCAGGTCGTAGTCCGTTCCGTCCAGTTCGCCGGCGCGGGCCCCTTCCTCGCGCTGCGCCGCGTAGGCGCGGCCGAGCAGTTGTTGGGCCGAGGGGCAGACGGCCTGGATGCGCAGCGCCCTCTGGATGACGGCGACCGCTTCGTCCAGGCGCCGCCGCTCGATCAGCAGCTCCGCGTGCGCGAGTAGCGGGGGACGCGAGTCCGGCAGCTCTTCGAGGAGCAGGGCGGTCACGTTCAAGGCGTCGCCGGCGAACGCCTTCCGCGCTGACAGGTAATCGGCGAAAGCGCGGACTGCTTTCGCCTGGACGGAGACGTCGACGTAGGAGCGGAGCCTCGCGCTCCTGTGCCGCACGTCGTCGGAGTCGAGCCGTTGACAGGCGTCGAGCACCGAGCCGGCGAAGCTGCGGCGGCTGCCGCTGCGGCCGGCGGAGAGTTCGTCCGCGAGTGTGGCAAGGCGCAGGGCATCGGCGACGAGCGACGAGAGAACCTCCTCACGCCTTCCGCCGCTCACCTCGAACTCGGCCAGGGCGCGAACGGCCCAGCGCCGCGCTACGCGGACGCTGCCGAACCTTGTCGCCCACAGACTCCGTATCGCGGAGACGTAGCGATTCAGGATTATTGCGCGGAGACTTATCATGCTGTCGGTCGGCGTGTGAGCTGGCTGATGAATGTCTGAACGACGATCGGACTCTGCATCGCCGGGTCTCGGAGGACGGCTTGCAGTTGTTCGTGCTCGGGGTGCGCGGGCGCCGCGACGTCTCTGGCAGCGTACACCGCGGCGCCCTCGTGGCCGAAGCTGTAGTACTTCTGGAACAGGACGGCGTCTGCGCCGACCTCCTCGGCCAGTTTGACGAAGTCGGGCATCTCACGGAAATTGGCGCTCTGCACGACGAACGACATCGCGAAGCCGATGGGGTCTTTGCTGTCAATTAAAAGGTCGGTGCCGACCGCCCGCACCCCCGCGGCAATGCGGTTGCGCCGGAACGTGCCGGCCCTGTTAAGCTCGCCGATCACGGTCAGGTTCTCGCGAAGCACCTCCCACCGTCCGGGGCGCCGTACATCCTCGTACGTCTCCTTCGTCGCGGCGTCGACCGAGACGCAAAGCGCCACGATCTTTTCGGCCAGGTGCGGCATCGCCTTCCAGACTTTAGGCGTCAGGCCGAGGCCGTTCGTCAGGATGTAGAGCCTGACGCCCTGGAACTCCGGCTCGCGAAGCGCCTCCAGAATCGAGCGGTAGTGGCGGCTGGCAAACGGGTCGCCCCACGACGTCAGGTGGAGTCCCACATTACGCCCGCGCAGGAGCGGCAGGATCACCCGGTCGCGCGCGCGGTCGAGCCGCTCGTTCTGCGCCTTGTCCGCCATGACGATGCCGACGCGGCAGGACGGGCAGGCCAGGTTGCACGAGCTGTCGTGGCCGAGCGGGATGAGTCGCGGCCCGTCTTCGAGGAACGTTTCGCGGCGCTCGATGATGCGGCGCAGGCGCGGGGACGTGACCTCTTCCGACCGCGGCAGCGCGTCGTTCAAGATCATGGGGCACATCGTCCGGCTGCAATACGAGTAGTCGCCGTCGAGCACCGAGCGGCGAACCTCCTGGGCCTCTTCCGAGTTCCAGACCGCGTCCGGCGATTCGGCCTCCACGACGTTGCCGGCGGCGTACGGGAGCCACGCGGCGCAATCGCAGAGGTAGGACGTGCCCATCACCTGCTCGGTCAGGTTCGTCTCCTCGTTCCAGCGCGTCGACTGCCCGCTCACAAGCACCTCAAACGGCCTCGGGCAGAAGCGCCCGCGGAGGTCGGCCAGCCCCCTCTGCTCGACAGTGTCGAGCGCGCCGCCAGCGAGGCGGCGCTCGCGCAGCGCGTCCATGAGGAGGCGCTGCGACGCCGGGCACGCCGAGACGACGCTGAGGGCGCGGCGTGCGCAATCGGCCGCCTCGTCGTACCTGCCTGCCGACAGCAGGCGCCGCCCGGCGGCGACCAACGGTTCGCGCCAGTTCCCCGTCGCGGCGGCGAGACGAAGCGAGACGTTGATGTCCCCCTCCTCGCCGGGGAGCGAGAACTCCTTCACGATCTCCCGCACCAGCAGATCAAAGATGGCCAGCGACGCCGTGATGTCGCAGTAGGATCGGAGCTTCGATTCGCGGCCGGTGATGTCTTCCTGGTATGCGACCCAACTCAGCGTGTGTTGAAGGCTGGCCGCGAACGACCGGTCGTCGAGAACGGAGGGGCCGCGGTCAAGCACCGGTAAGACTTGCGCGAGACGTTCGGCCAAGCCGGACGCGACCTCTGCCACGCGCTTCTCCCCCCTCGTACTCTTCAGAACTTTCGCGGCTTCCGCTTGAAGCCACTTAGGGAGACGGCGCCGCCACCGGTTTCTCCGGCGCGGTATGTGAGTCCTTAAACGGGGCGACAGGTAACTGAGCATAAGAGGACCGGACGGTAGTGTAATTAACAACGAATGCCGAAGTCCAGGCACCTAGGTTGGCAGGCTGTGTTGCAAACATTGAGTAGGGGCACACGAGAGCTTCGCGGCACGTTCGGCTAAGCGGTGACCCCGAACAGTCCCGCGACGAAGTTCGCCCGCCCCACCCTTCCCCTTGACATTCTACCTGAGCGGGGCGTATCTTCCGGTAGACATTCTACCTAAAGGTGAGGCGTCAGCCCGCTCATGGCGAAGGAATCCGACAACCAAGCGCAGATAGATCTCCTGCAGGGCACCCTCGACTTACTCATCCTGCGGACGCTGCTCCTCGGCCCCAAGCACGGCCACAACATCGCCCACCTGATCCATCAGACTTCCGGAGACGTGCTCAGGGTCGACCACGGCTCACTCTACCCGGCCCTCCAGCGCCTTGAGCGGCGGGGCTGGATCGCCGCCAAGTGGGGCGCGTCCGAGAACAACCGCCGCGCGAAGTACTACCGCCTGACGGCCGACGGGCGGAAGCAACTCGTGGCGGAGACCAATAAGTGGGAGCGACTGGCCGAGGCCATCGCCCGGGTGCTCAACCCGGCCCGGGAGGAGGGGTGAGCATGGGCTGGTGGCAAGAACTAAGGTACGTCGTCGGGCGGCTCGACAGGCGGCGCGCGGAGGCGGAGCTGGACGAAGAGATCCGCACGCACCTGGAGTTGGAGACCGAGCAGAACATTGAGGCCGGGATGTCGCCCGAGGAGGCTCGCTATGCCGCGCTGAGGGCCTTCGGCAACGTCAGCTTGTCCAGGGAGGACAGCCGTACCATGTGGGGCCTCAGTTGGCTGCATACGCTCCGGCAAGACCTGCGCTACGGGGCGCGAATGCTGCTGAAGCATCCGGGCTTTACTTTTATCGCCGTGCTGACTCTGGCGCTGGGGATTGGCGTCAACACTGCGCTTTTCAGCGTGGTCAATGCGGTTCTGCTGCGCCCCTTGCCTTACGCGGAGCCGGAGCGGTTGGCGCAGGTCTACGAGGCCAACGCGCAACAGGGCTATGACCGCTTCGCCTTCTCGCTGGCGAACTTCGTAGACCACCGCGATCAGCAAACCGGCTTCGAGCAGATGGCGGCCTACTTCCGCAGGGACGCTAACCTGACCGGCGCGGGCGAGCCGGAACGCGTTCAGGTTGCCGTCGTCTCCGCCAGCTTCTTCCCGTTGCTGCGCGTGCAGCCCTTGCTGGGGCGCGGGTTCCTGACCGAAGAGGAGACGCCGGGCAAACACCGCGTCGCCGTGCTCGGCTATGGCCTGTGGCAACGCCGCTTCGGCGCGGACCCGGGCATCCTCAATCAACCCATCACCCTCGGCGGCAACGTCTTCACCGTCGTCGGCGTGCTGCCCGCCCACTTTCAGTTCCCCGACCCGTTCGGCAACAACCCGCTGTCGGAGGCCGCGCCGAAAGTTGATCTGCTGACGCCGATGGCCTATGACCCGAAGAACCTCGGTGATCGCGGCTCGCATTTTTTACAGGTGCTGGCGCGGCTGCGACCCGGCGTCGAACTAGCGCAAGCCCAGACCGAACTGCGCGCCATCGCCGGTCGCCTGGAAGAACAATATCCGGACCGCAACAAGGGCTGGACGGTCAACGTCTTCGCGCTGCAGGACGAGGCGGTGCGCGCCGTTCGCCCGGCCCTGCTCCTGCTGCTGGCGGCGGTCGCTTTCGTGCTGCTCATCGCCTGCGCCAACGTGTCGAATCTGCTGCTGGCGCGCGCCGCGGCCCGACAGAAAGAGATGGCGCTCCGGCTGGCGCTGGGCGCGCCGCGGGCGCGGCTGCTGCGCCAGTTGCTGACCGAAAGCCTACTGCTCGCGCTGGCGGGCGGCGCGGCTGGCCTGGCGCTGGCTTATTGGGCCATGCGCGCGTTTATCAGCTTCAGCCCGGCCAACGTCCCGCGCACCGACGAAATTCGCCTGGACGCCGTGGCGCTACTCTTTACGTTCGGCACCACGCTGCTGACCAGCGTGGCTTTCGGCCTGCTGCCGGCGCTGCAAGCCTCGAAGCCGGACGTCCATGCAACCATCAAAGAGGGCGGGCGACAGGCGGGCGGCCGTGCGGGCAGCCCCCGCATGCGCGGTCTGCTGGTGGTCGCGGAAGTCGCCCTGTCCCTGCTCCTGCTGATCGGCGCCGGATTGATGATCCGCACCTTCATCAGCTTTCAGCGCGTCGATCCCGGCTTCCGCACGGACAACCTGTTGACCATGAAGCTGGCGCTGCCCTTTGCGAAATACCCTGAACCGCGACAGCAGGTGGCCTTTTATCAACAGGTGATCGAGAGGGTCAGAGCTTTGCCTGGCGTGCAAGGGGTCGGCGCGGTCAGCGACCTGCCGCTGGCCGAAGGCGGGTTTTTTGCCTTCATCATCGAAGGCCGCGCGTCCGCCTCAGCTCAGGATGACCCGTCAGCGGTCTGGCGCGCCACCAGCCCGGATTATTTTCGCACGATGGGCATGCGGTTGCGGCGCGGCCGCGAATTTACCGAGCACGATCAGCCGGGCGCGGTTGAAGTGGTCGTCATCAACGAAACGATGGCCGCAAGCTTCTGGCCCGGCGAAGACCCGATCGGCAAACGCATCCAGATTTACGACCAGCAGCCGATGCCCTGGCGCGAGATCGTCGGGGTAGTCAACGACACCAAGCAGTTTGGGCTGAACGCGCCGACCCGGCCGGAAATTTACGTGCCCTTCACGCAACGCCCGAGGGCGGCGATGACGCTCATCGCGCACACCGCCGCCAGGCCGGAACAGCTTGCCGGCGCGATGCGCGCCGCCGTGCGGGCGGTGGACCCGGAGCAACCGGTCTACCGCGTCAGCACTATGGAGCAGTTCTTCTCCGCCGAGGTCGCCGGCCCGCGCGCCACGATGTTTCTGATGGGTGCTCTGGCCGTCGCGGCGCTGATCCTGGCCGCCGTGGGCATCTACGGCGTCATGGCATATGCCGTCACGCAACAGACCCACGAGATCGGCATCCGCATGGCTTTGGGCGCAACTCAACGAAATGTGCTCAGACTGGTGGTAGGGCAAGGTATAACCCTGACCTTGATCGGAGAGGTGATTGGTTTGGCGGGAGCCTTCGCGTTGACGCGCCTGATGACGAGCTTGCTGTTTGGCGTGAGCGCGACCGACCCGGCGACGTTTACGGTTATCGCATTGCTGCTCACCGGCGTGGCGCTGCTCGCATGTTACATCCCGGCGCGGCGGGCGACGAAAGTGGACCCGCTCGTCGCACTCAGGTACGAGTGAGAAACGCGCTCAGCTTTCTCGCAGATTGAGGAAGGTGACTATGCGCCCGAGATCAGTAAGCGAATGCGTCAGCACCTGAAGCTGAGCGGCGCATCGTATCGCTTGGATGAGACGTACGTGAAGGTCGGTAAGGAGAAGAAGTACCTTTGCCGCGCAGTTGATTCTGCGGGATGCACGATCGAGTTCATGCTCAGCTACGGCGCGTGAAGTACCTCAACAACGTCATCGAACAGGACCACCGGGCGGTCAGAAGGAGATGGAGGGCGATGCAATGCTTTCGCTCGTTTCACACCGCGGAGCGAACGCCGGAAGGTGTTGAGGCCATGCACATGATGCGGAAGGGGCGGGTGAAAAGGTTGGATGGAAGAGACGCGGTGGGGCAGGCAAGGTTCGTCGAAGGTCTCTTCGGTGTCGCCGCTTAGCGCGAAGCTTCAGCCAAGCACCTTCGCGCTTCAAGTCATTTCCTGCAACACTACCCTCGATCTCTATGATCTGCTGTTCAATGGCCCGGGTGTCAGTCTGGCCGGTCTGAGGTGGATTATCCTTCTGGCCGACTTCTTCGCACGGCGAACTAAGGGTTGCTCCTCCTTCTTCAGCCACGGGTACAGCCACGGCCGCGCCTGCCGGTCGTGGCTTTTCATCACTGAAAGTAACCTAATGCAAGGGTGTAGACAATCTACAGCCGACCATGTAGACTGTCTACATGCCCAGGGAGAGTCGCTACCAGAATAGGATAGAGCTGCTTCAGGGGACGCTCGACCTTCTCGTCCTCCAGACGCTGCGGTGGGGGCCGCAGCACGGCTACGGCATCAGCCAGGCCATCCGGGTCAACTCCGGCGAGGTGCTGCGCGTGGACACCGGGTCGCTCTACCCGGCGCTGCACCGGCTCGAGGGCCAGGGGATGGTCAGCTCCGAGTGGAAGGTCTCGGACAACAACCAGCGGGTCAAGGTCTACCGGCTGACCGCGGGGGGCAGGAAGCAGTTAGCGTCCGAGCGCTCGCGGTGGGAGCAGCTCTCCGAGGCCATCACCCGCGCCCTGAACCCGCAGGGGCAGGAGGGCGAGGCATGAAGCTGCGGGGCTGGCGGCGGCGCGACGAGGAGCTGGACGAGGAGCTGCGGAGCCACCTGCGGATGGCCGTCCGGGATCGGGTGGACCGGGGCGAGTCGCCCGAGGAGGCGGAGGCCGCCGCGCTGCGCGAGTTCGGCAACGTGGGGCTGGTCAAGGAGGTCACGCGCGGGATGTGGGGCCGGGTGTGGCTGCGCCAGTTTGGCCAAGACCTCAGGTACGGCTTACGCATGATGCGCCGTGGGCCGGGCTTCGCCGCCGTGGCCGTCCTGACGCTGGCGCTCGGCATCGGCGCGAACACGGCCATCTTCTCAGTCGTCAACGCAGTGCTGCTCCGGCCGCTCCCGTACCGCGACCCGGCGCGACTCGTGACCGTGCTGCACGACGGTTGGAAGCCGGTCGCCCCCGCAAACTTCATTGACTGGCGGGAGCAGAGTAGCTCGTTTGAGGCTATGGCTGCGGCGCAGTTGTGGAGCCTGACGATGACGGGGCGGGATCGTCCCGAACAGCTCGAAGTGCTTCAGACGAGCGCCGAGATGTTTCAAGTGCTCGGGGTGGACGCGGCGCTGGGCCGCACGTTCGCGGCCGGCGAAGATCAGCCGGGGCGAGAACACGTCGTAGTGCTCAGCCACGGCTTCTGGCAGAGGAGTTTCGGCGGCGGCACGGACGCGGTCGGCCGGCAGGTCATGCTCGACGGCGAGCCTTATACCGTCGTCGGCGTCATGCCGCCCGACTTCCAGTTCGCGCCCTTCTGGGCCACGCACGCGGAGGCGTGGGTGCCGCTCAATCTGGGCCGCAGGGTTAGCGACAGGCGCGGACAGAGTCTTCGAGTCTTTGCGCGACTGAAGCCGGGCGTGACATTAGAGCAGGCGCAAGCCGACATGGAGAAGATCAACCGCCAACTCGCCGAGCAGCACCCGAGGGAGAACGAGGGGCTGACCGTCTCTGTCGATCCGCTGCACGAGAAGGTGGTCGGGAGATCGCGTCCGGCGCTGCTCATCATCCTGGGTGCGGTCGGGTTCGTGCTCCTTATCGCCTGCGCCAACGTCGCCAACCTGTCGATGTCAAAATCCGCCCTGCGCCGGCGGGAGATCGCTGTGCGCATCGCGCTGGGGGCCGGGCGTTGGCGCGTCGTCAGGCAGTTGTTGACGGAGAGCCTTGTGCTCTCACTCGCGGGCGGCGCGGCCGGACTCTTGTTGGCCTCATGGAGCAACACGGCCCTCGCCTCACTCGGCCCCGACACGCTCCCGCGCGTCCGCACGGCGAGCCTCGACGCCGGCGTCCTCCTGTTCACGCTCTGCCTCTCGGTCTTTGTCGGACTCCTGTTCGGGCTCGCGCCCGCGCTCCATTCGACGAAGACCGATCTAACCGAGTCGCTCAAGAGCAGGGCACAGGGCCCTTCAAGGGGGCGGCGACACGAGCGCGTTCGCCAGCTCCTCGTGGTCGGAGAGGTCGCGGTGTCGCTCGTGCTGCTGGTGGGCGGCGGGCTCATGATGCGCAGCTTCCTCCGACTCACATCGGTTGACCCCGGGTTCAACCCCCGCGGCGTCATGACGGCGACGGTGCCACTCGCGGGGCCTCGCTACGCGACGGACGAGCAGCGCGCGGCCTTCTTCCAGCGGCTGACGACGCAGCTCGGCTCACTGCCGGGCGTCAAATCTGTGAGTGCCATCAACCATCTCCCGCTCGGGGGAGACGTGTGGACTTTGGGCTTCACGGTCGAGGGCCGCCCCGCACCGCCCGACGCCGAACGGCCGGCCGCGGTCTACCGCGTGGTGCGTCCCGATTACTTCCGGACGATGGGCGCGGCACTGCTGCAAGGGCGCGACTTTACGGAGCGCGACGACGACGCCTCGCCCGGCGTGTTAATTATCAACGAGGCGCTCGCGCGCCGGCAGTGGCCGGGCGAAGAGCCCTTGGGGAAGAGGATTATCGTCAACGGCGAGAGGTCGAAGTCGCGCGAGGTCGTCGGCATCGTGAAGGATGTGAAGCAGGGCGAGTGGGCGTCCGAGCCGCAGCCGGAGATGTACCTGCCGCACTTGCAAGCCGCCTCCCCGCGGAGCATGACGCTCGTGGTTCGCACCTCTCCTGACTCGTTGGAGATCGGGCCGGCGCTCCGCCGCGAGGTGTGGGCTATCGACAGTGATCTGCCCGTCTCGCGGGTCTCAAGCATGGAGGAGGTCGTCGCGGAATCAGTGGGCCAGCAGCGCTTCAACACGCTCCTGATAGGGCTGTTCGCGGCGACCGCCCTGATCCTGGCGGCAGTCGGCGTCTACGGTGTGATGAGTCACGCGGTGGCACAGCGCACGCACGAGATCGGCGTGCGCTTGGCGCTCGGCGCGCGGGGGCGAGACATCCTCGGGATGATCATCAGGCAGGGGCTCGCGCTGACTGTCATCGGGCTCGCTGTGGGACTGGCCGTGGCGCTGGCACTGGTGCGCGTGATGAGCAGCCTTCTTTACAAAGTCTCCACGACTGACCCACTCATCTACGGCGGGGTGGCGGCGGCGCTGACGCTCTCGGCGCTCCTGGCCTGCTACATCCCGGCGCGGCGCGCGACGAAGGTAGACCCGATGGTCGCGCTCCGTCACGATTAAGGTGCCGCAGTTGACCCATCGGGAAGGCTCTCGGGCAGTCCGTACAGGGCTCCTCACGGTTTCGGCGCACAGACAAAACACTGCCCTGATTAGAAATAAACACCCTCCTTAATTCCCCGGAATGTATTTCCTTTCAACGTGACCTTTTAACTGAGTTGGGTAAAAATAGACCTCACGCAAGTCACCTTTGGCGTAGCGGACTGCCTGGTCATTAAAGTGCCGAGATTTGGGGTCGCCGCTTTGACCGCCGGCGGTTATCGCCTTAGCACGAACCTTTTTGCCGAACTCGACAACGGCAACAAAGCTGTTGCCGCCCGTGCCGTACCAACGCTTGGTGTTGCGGGTCGGCTGTGCGCCGAACGACGCCAGAGACCCCCAATTCCCCGAAGTAAATCCGACGGGGATACTCGGCGCGGCATCGTCGAAAGGTTGCACAACGTCTCCGGTCAGTCGTTGGAAACGATTGACCTCGCCCCAGGGGGTTTGCCAGTTTCCGAAATCCGCCGCGAGCTTATCCGAAGCGCGCGACAGCGCTTCGAGCAACTGAGCGGGCGTCGCCGCCGCGACATTATTCTCCGGCGGAACGCCCGGGCTTATTCCCACGGCGCGAAGAATCTCCCAAGCCCAGAATACCGCTAACGAGGTTGCGACTGAGTCGGTGGACCAACGTAGATTCCACTCCCGTAGGAGGCTAATCTGATCCTTCAATTTTGTTTTTAACGGATCGCCTGGCGGCAATCTGTCCCACGCCGCTATGAGTGCCGGGACGGTCTTTTCGAACCACGGCAGGTAGCTGTCGTAGGCGGCATCCTGCAACTTATCGAGCGTGAAATCTCTCCGGTTCTCCAGCACCCTGATCGCGTGCAGCCCGCGCGCGTTCTCGATACCGTTGTCGACGTATTTCGGGAAATCCGATTGCTTCAGGCTGCTCGCACCAGCGGCAGACCAGGGAGAGTTGTTGGTGTTATAAAGCCACCCGCTCGCCGGGTTGAGTAAATTCGGTGATTCTTCAAGCGTCAGCAAGCCCTTCCAGTCGCTGTCGGGGTCGCTTCCGTCGACAGGTTTTGTCCAGTCGAATTTAAGACTGCGCCGCGGGATGAAATTAGCGTGGAAGTAGGCGATGTTCCCGGCCGAGTCGGCGTAGATGGTGTTGTTAGATGAGTTCGTATGAAGCCGCATCGCCTGCCGGAACTCTCTGTAAGTTCTTGCCTTCGTCCTTGTGAACGACTGGGTCAACGCTTTGACCGGGCTGCTCATCAGCCCGACGGTGATCCACTCCCCGGTCTTGTCGTCACGCCTGACGACCGGGCCGTGGTGGGTGCGGTAGACCGTGAACGTGCGCTCCGCCATTCCCTGCGGGGTCTTATACGGCACCCTGACGATCGATGACGTCAGGGGCCTCTCCTCTTTGCCGAACTTGTAGAAATATCGCTCGCCTTTTTTAAAGACGGTTTCGCGCCACTCGTCCACAGCGTCGACTGAGCTCGTGGTATGCATCCAGCCGAGGCTCTCGTTGAATCCCTGGTAGATGAAGATTTGCCCCCAGGTCACCGCGCCGTAGGCGTTTAGACCCTCCCGGCTGGTAACCTGCATCTCCGAACGAAAGTAGAATGAAGTATGTGGGTTGATCAGCAGCAGGGCGCGCCCGCCGGTCGTATTCTTCGGGGCGACGGCAATTCCGTTCGAGCCGCTCGGCTCGGCGTGCGGGTCAGGTTCTTCCAACCTCGCGCCCACCGTCATCGATCCATAAAACGACTGTAATCGCCCAAGGTTGATAGTTTCGATGTGCCCGCTGATGCTTCCCTCGGTAAACGAGAGCGCCATCCAGGGCTCGAATCTGGTTATTACTCGTGGCTTGGTCTCGGGATGTTTGGCAAGATAAAAGTTCAGCCCGTCCGCCCAAGCGATCATCAGTTTCTGTAGCCACTGTGGGCTCTCCGCGAAGTCCTTCTTCAGCACCTCAGGCCGGATAAAGATTTTCATCCGCAGGTCACGCCAGATGGCGGACTCCCCTTCCGCCTCGGCGAGCCGCCCCATCGCATTCAGATAATTGGTTTCGATACGGGTAAAGCTATCTTCCGCCTGGGCGTAAATCATGCCGAACACGGCGTCGGCGTCACTTCTGCCGGTGACATGGGCGATCCCCCAGTCATCGCGAACGATGGAGACATTCTTTGCCTGCCTTTCCCACCTTGTTACTTCCGCCCCGCTTGCACCGTAAGCGGGTATCCAGAGAAGTAGAAAGGAGATTAGAAAAAATAAATGCCTGCCAGGAATGTAAGAGGAGGTTGCTGAACTCATATAGTCTTTTTTCCGCAGATAGGATTAGACGCTTTTGCGAGTCGCACAGGTAAACACCGAGGGAAGGGGATTCGTGGCAGAAAATTTTTAAGGACGACCGCGTAATGACGGCCCCCGGGCCTGCCACGTTGATCCTGTTCGGGGCGGGTCTGCCGGGCAAGCCCCGAATCCTCCACGGTCATCCCTGAAACTGAAATTGCCGTCAACGACTATTAAGATTTTCACCGCCTCCGGCTGGGGCTACAGGCTGTGGGAGATCCGGCTCCGGTTGTCCAAGACGCGGTTGTTCTAGAGATGTTCTGTGTTCTGCATGCGGCACGTCCTTTCGTGAGGTGCGGGCCGCGCCGGCGGGGAGCGTCACTCGACGCGCAAGATATTCCTAAGGGCCCGGGATGTCAACGGCGAGGTGAGCGGTCATCAGGATGAGCGAATAATAGGTAGATATTACTCAGAATCAGATACGCGACTTCCGATAATCCTAATTCTGTATTGTCTTCGGGTTTAAAGGCGACCGGGCGGAGGAGGATATCTTGGAGACTCTGTTCTCGCGGCTGGGTAAGGATGACGCGAGGTTCTACCGGGAGGTGGATGAGGATTTACTCTTTCATCAGGTGGAGGCACTGAGCCGCAGTTTCAAGGGGAAGTGGACGCGAGCCATATTGGAAGAGGTCGGCACGTTGGCGGAGGGCAGGCTTCAGGAGGAGGAGTCCGATAATCTTATGTAATCACGCTCCATAATTTGGCTTACATAAGAATTATCGGACACTTCGGAATTATGTCTTCCGTAGGCCAAGGGGTAGCTTCTTGCCGATGTGCTGTGAGAAAAGCGCCGATAGCATGCCAACGTGAGTGACGGAGACTGTTATCCCTGAACCTCACGCCGGCAGTCCCCCTAAGTCAGGCAGGCCCGTAACGCCGGCCCACATTTTGGCACGAATGGTTCTGGTCTCGTGGAGAGCGCGGACGCCGGGGCTTTCGATTTTGAAGTATCTTTTAGCCCTTCCCCCATGTTCGGGTGTGGCTTCTCCCTGCCATGAGCTGATATAGCCCTTCTGTTCCAGCCGTTCGAGGGTTGTGTAAACGGATCCGATTGATGTCGAACGGCCAGTCTCCTCCTCGATAAAACGGCGGAGACTGTCGCCATATACATTGTCCTTGAGTCGAAATACTGCCAAGAGCAATATCTCCTCAAACTCACCTAAATAAAACCTATCTTGATTAGCCATAATATTCCCCCGCTAGCTGCGGGCGCTATTTATTCGTAATTGCATGGGATGAAGCGGCTGGCCGCGCTGCGGCATAATGCCCTGCTCTTTGAACACGCGGATTCTAACCGCGCAGAGGGAGGCCAGCTATGGTCTTCGTCGGCATCGACCTGCACAAGACTTCCAGCCAGATCTGCACCCTCAGCGAAGTCGGCATAAAGCAGTCTTCACTCGGCGGGCTGAACAGACAGGGCGGCGAGCAGGGGAAGTTTCACCCTGAAGGTCGCGCCCCGACCTTCGCCTTCGCTTTCGGCCTCGACCGTCCCGCCGTGCAGCTCCACCAGGTGGCGCACTATCGCCAGCCCGAGGCCGAGCCCCCCGTGCTCGCGCGTGGTCGCGCCGTCGGCCTGGCGGAAGCGGTCGAAGACGGAAGGCAGGAACTCGGGCTCGATGCCCTGGCCGGTGTCGCTGACCGTGATCTCGACGTGCGAGCCGACGCGCTCCGAGCGGACTTCGACGCGCCCGCCGCGGGGCGTGAACCTGACGGCGTTCGAGAGCAGGTTCCAGACCACCTGCTGGAGGCGCGTCGCGTCGCCGTGGATCAGGCTCAGGCTCGCGTCGAAGACTTTTTGCAGCCGCACGCCCTTGGCCTCGGCCGCGGGCGCGAGCGACTCGACCGCCGCGTCGATGAAGGAGGCCGGCGCGACCGGGCGTACGTCGAGGCGGAGCTTGCCCGTGATGACGCGCGACACGTCGAGCAGGTCTTCGATGAGCTGTAGCTGGGCGCGCGCGTTGCGCTCGATGACTTCGAGCGCGCGCGGGGCGTCCTGGTCTTTGATCTGGCCGGAGCGGAGCATGTGCGCCCAGCCGAGTATCGCCGTCAGGGGCGTGCGCAGCTCGTGCGAGACGGTGGCGAGGAACTCGTCCTTCAGGCGGCTCGCCTCCTCGGCATCGCGCCGCGCCTCGCGCTCGCCGGCCAGGAGGCGCTCGCGCTCCTCCTCCGCGCGCTTGCGCTCGGTGATGTCCTCGGCGGAGCCTTCGACGTAGAGGAGGCGCCCCGCCTCGTCGCGCACCGCCCTCGCGTTCTCAAGGACGCACAGCTCGCGGCCGTCGCGCGCCGTCCAGACCGACTCCAGCCCGACGACGTGGCCGGCCGTCCCGATCCGCTCCATGAAGGTTTCGCGCGAGCCCCGCGCTCTGATTTCCCGGTCGAGGTTCAGGCGCGCGAGTTCCTCGAAGGAAGAGTACCCGAGCACACGCACGAGCGCCGGGTTGGCCATGATGAGGCGGCCGTCGGGCGCGCACCGGTACATGCCGACGAGCGCGTTCTCGAACATTAACTGGTACTGCTCGGACTGTTCGCGGAAGCGGAAGAAGACCCCGAGGCGCGCCAGCAGCTCCGCCTTCGCCAGGGGCTGGCGCAACACGTCGTCGAAGCCCGCGCGCAGCCACGGCGCGCTGTCGGCCTTCTGGGGCAGGAGGATTATGAGCGGCAGGAAGGCCGCGCCCGAGTTCCACTTTAGGTTCAGCAGCCTCTCACGGTAGAGGCGGGCCGCGTGCTCGTCGGCGATGACGAGGCCGGTGCCCTGCCTGTACTCGGGGCCGGCGCCGTCCGGGGGCGGGGCGTAGACCTCGTGGCCGGCGTCACGCAGGAAGTCGGCGAGCAGGCGTCGGTCGACCGCGTTTTTGATGAAGAGGCCGATGATGTGCCCGCTCATACCCTCTTGCTCGTGTGCCCCCTTGAAGCAGTTTGCCGCAGAACCTCTGCCAACGCGACGGCCCCTGCCCCTAGGCCCGGCTCCAACGCGGACGCGGCCCCGCGGCCTCATTCGGGGCGTAGGCCGGCACGCCCGTCAGGATGCCGCGCAGGTGTCCCAGCTTCTCGCTCACCTTGATCCCTTCGGGTGTGATTTGCAGTTGCCGCAGCTCGGGCTGGAAGCCGCCCAGGCGCTTCTTCAGGCAGCCGATGACCTTGATGACCTGGCTCTCGTGCTCGGCGTAGCGCATGAGGATGATGTTGTCGGCGAGGTGGCTGACGCCGAGCTCCGTCGCCCGAAGGTCGCCGGTGATGTACTCCACCTCGTTCAAGAGCAGGGTCGTCACCCCCCTGCTATTCAGGTAGGTGACGAGGTTGTGAAGGTGCGCGACCGGCGTGCCGAACTCCTCCATCGCCAGGTCGTAGCCGCGCAGGGAGTCGAGGACGATGACCGTGCGATCGTCCTCCTCGACCGAGGCGCGGACCATGCTCAGGAACTCGTCCGGGTACAGCTCCATGGGGTTGACGCGCACCACCTTCAGCGCCCCGCCCTCCAGCATCTCGTCCACGGGCAGCCGGATGCCGCGCGAGCGGGTGAGCACGGATTCCACCGACTCCTCGAAGACGTAGATGACGCCGCGCCTCTCACGCCTCGCGGCCTCTACGAGGAAGCTCGTCGCCAGCGTGCTCTTGCCGACGCCGGCGGGCCCCGTGACGAGCGTCGCCGTGCCCGACTCGATTCCGCTGCCCAGCAGCTCGTCCAGCTCTTTGTTGCCGAACGAAAATTTCTCCCGGCCCGGGCTCGTCTGACCCGTCTTCTCCACCCGGTGCGGGAAGAGGCGGATGCCCTCGCCCGTGATCCGCAGCGGGTGGAGCCCCGACATGAAGTCGGAGCCGCGCAGCTTCTCGACCTGAAGGCTGCGCAGGCCGATGACGCGGCCCGGCGAGACCTGCGTCCTGAGCCGGATGATGCCGTCCACGGCGAGCGCGACCGAAGCCTCGCGCTCCAGCTCCGTCGGCTCGAAGGCGAGCAGCGTCGTGCAGCCGCTCTGGTCGAGGAAGGTGACGAGCGCCAGCATCTGTTTGCGGAACTGGTACTCGTCGGTCGAGAGGAAGCGGAGCTGCGTCAGCGAGTCGATCACCACGCGCTGCGGCCGCTTCTCGTTCACCGCCTCGTAGATGCCCTCCCAGACGGGCGTGTGCTCCACCTCGCTCGGCGGGAAGATGTGGTACTCGCCGCCGCTCTCCTTTAACTGCTCGCCCTTGATCGCGAGGTCGACGAGGTCTACGCCTTCTAACGTCCAGCTGAAGCCGGCGACGTTCTGCTCGATCTTCTCCTCCGGCTCCGCCAGCGTGATGTAGAGCCCCCGCTCGCCGCGGCGCCGCCCCTCCAGGAGCCATTGCAGGGAGAAGATAGTCTTCCCCGTGCCCGCGCTCCCGACCAGCAGGTAGCTGTACTTTTCGCTCAGGCCACCGTGCAGCACCTCGTCCAGACCGGGTATCCCGGTGGGCATCCGCTTAATCGCCATCTTCACCTCTCGACCTCGTTCGCGGTCAGACCAAGCCGCGGTCGTGCAGGGTAACACGACTTGCATTCAGGAGTCTGTCTTGGGCGTTGAGGGCGGCCGGTGAGGCAGGCCGCCCTCGTTACCGGCCGGCTTAGAAGTCCATGTCGCCGCCCGGCATCGGCGCGGCGGCTGACTTCTTCTTCTCCTCAGGTAGCTCGGCCACCACGGCCTCCGTCGTCAGCAGCAGGCCGGCGATCGAGGTCGCGTTCTGCAGGGCCGTGCGGGCCACCTTGGCCGGGTCGATGACGCCCGCCCGAACCAAATCCTCGTACTCGCCCGTCGCGGCGTTGTAGCCGAAGCTGGCGTTGCCGTTGGCGCGCACCTTCTCGACCACGATCGAGCCCTCGACGCCGGCGTTCTGCGCGATCTGGCGCAGCGGCTCTTCGAGCGCCCGCCTAACAATCCCGACGCCGATCTGCTCGTCCTCGTCTTCCACGCGGAAGTTGTCGAGCGCCTTCTGCGCGCGGATGAAGGTGACGCCGCCGCCCGGGACGATGCCCTCCTCGACGGCCGCGCGCGTGGCGTGCATCGCGTCCTCGACGCGCGCCTTCTTCTCCTTCAGCTCCGTCTCGGTCGCCGCGCCGACCTTAATCACCGCGACGCCGCCGACGAGCTTCGCCAGCCGCTCCTGCAACTTCTCGCGGTCGTAGTCCGAGGTCGTCTCCTCGATCTGGCGGCGGATGGCGGCAACGCGCCCCTGGATGTCCGCGGCGTTGCCCGCGCCCTCGACGATGGTCGTGTTGTCCTTGTCGACGACGACGCGCTTGGCGCGGCCTAGGTCTTCCACGCGGACGTTCTCGAGCTTGATGCCGAGGTCCTCGCTGAGCGCCTTGCCGCCCGTCAGGACCGCGATGTCCTTGAGCATCTCCTTGCGTCGGTCGCCGAAGCCCGGGGCCTTCACCGCGCAGGCGTTAAGCGTCCCGCGCAGCTTGTTGACGACGAGCGTGGCGAGCGCCTCGCCCTCGACGTCCTCGGCGATGATGAGCAGCGGCTTGCCCTCGCGCGCGACGGTCTCCAAGAGCGGCAGCAGGTCGCGCAGCGAGCTGATCTTCTTCTCGTGGATGAGGATCAGGGGCTCCTCGAGCACGGCCTCCATGCGGTCGGGGTTCGTCACGAAGTAGGGCGACAGGTAGCCGCGGTCGAACTGCATACCCTCGACCACGTCGAGTTCCGTCAGCATCGTCTTCGACTCTTCGACCGTAATCACCCCGTCCTTGCCGACCTTCTGCATCGCCTCCGCGATCAGCTCGCCGACGGTGCGGTCGCCGTTAGCGGAGATGGTGCCGACCTGCGCGATGGCGTCGCCCTTGACGGGCTTCGAGAGGCCCTTGATCTCCTCGACGACCCGCTCGGCGGCCTTCTGGATGCCGCGCTGCACGGCCATCGGGTTGGCGCCCGCCGCGACGGTCTTGAGCCCCTCGCGGAAGATGGCCTGCGCGAGCACGGTCGCCGTGGTCGTGCCGTCGCCCGCCACGTCCGAGGTCTTCGAGGCGACCTCCTTGACCATCTGCGCGCCGACGTTCTGGAGCTTGCCCTCGAGCTCTATCTCTTTGGCGACTGTGACGCCGTCCTTGGTCACGGTGGGCGACCCGTACTTCTTGTCGATGACGACGTTGCGGCCCTTCGGGCCGAGCGTGACTTTCACCGCGTTGGCGAGCGCGTTGACGCCCTCGAGAATGGCTTGGCGCGACTGCTCGCCGTGCATCACCATTTTCGCTGCCATGGCTTTACTTTCTCCTCCTCAGACTAGAAGTCATCCCGAAACTGGTTGACAAGTAGTTCTGTTTCGATAGCTTACCGAGTCTATGACTTGGCGAGCCGTAACAGACAAGCAGTGGAAGCTCATTGAAGCGCAGCTTCCTAAACGCAAGC
>Ga0196978_1000060_pt1 | contig 52487 bp, 37 predicted proteins | sample S3v_2013CmetaG_FD_155491 | JGI IMG/M metagenome (GOLD analysis project Ga0196978, IMG submission 155491) | Soil microbial communities from Anza Borrego desert, Southern California, United States - S3+v_20-13C | ecosystem: Environmental > Terrestrial > Soil > Desert | place: USA: California... | reverse complement strand
GGTTCTCGTTTCGAAGGCGCAGTTACGCGGCGGAACGCAACGCGCTTCTATTTCTTTTTGCGCTTGATCTTGTTGAAGAATTTTTTAGCCTGCTGCTCCACTTTTTTGGCCTCCCGCTCGACCTTGCGCCACCAGAGATCATTGGTTTTCGCCTGGTCTTTGTGCACGGTCCGATCCGTCTTGTCGAAGCGGATCATATCGGATTTTTTCAGGATGTGCGCGGAATTATCCGGCGCGCCCAGCTCCCTGAACGCCACCACACCCTCGTCTACCGACACTTCCACTTCCTGCTCGTTGGCATTGGCCTTCACGTTGAACGACGTACCCATCACCAGCACCTGCGTGCCGCCCGCGTACACGATAAAAGGGCGCGGATCGCCGGGCATGACGTTGAAATACGCTTCGCCGCTCAGGTACACGATGCGCGCCGTGTCACTGAAGCCGCGGGCGTAGGAGAGGAAAGAATTTTTGTTCAGCATCACGCTGCTGCTGTCGGGCAGGTCGAACGCTTTGAGGCTGTCGGCGGTGGAAACCTCCAGCAACTCCAGCGGGCGCAGCGATTGCACCACGGGCGGCGGGGTTTCGTTCTCGCTGAGGATATACTGCATCGCGAAGACCGTGGCGATCATCAGCACCAGCGCGGCCGCAGCGCGCAACCAATATTTACGCAGCATGTCGAGCGGGCGGACCTGCGGGCGGGGCGCTGTCAGCCGCGCTTTCAGGCGTTCCCAGGCGGAATCCGCATCAGGTGCGATCGTCGACGCTAAAGCGGCCGAAGCATTCCAGCTGCGCTGCAGGTCCTCGAAAATTTTTGCATTGTCGGGACTTTCCTGCAGCCAGGATGCGAACGCCTTTTCTTCTTCCGGCGTGGTTTGGCCGGAGAAGCGTTTGGCGATAAGATCCCAGATCACAGACATGTTCGGGCGGATTTGAATAATAAGACAGTTTCGAAGGCTTCGACCCCTACGCGGGCAAGGAGGAAAGTCATAAGATGGTGAGGATCAGCGGCTAAAATTCAAGCTGCAGGAGCAGCAGCAGGCTGAGATAAGGGAACAAAGAAATGCCGGCGGCGATGAGCGTGGCCACGAATTCTTTCGTCAGGTAAGGTTTCAGGTCCTCGCGCAGCAGGCGAAGGGCTTTGCTCATTTGATTCTCCACGGTTTTCACCGAGATGTCGAGATGGTCGGCGATCTCCTGGTATTTCATGTTCTCGAAGCGGCTGAGCACGAACACCGTTTTGCATTTCGGCGGCAGGCTTTCAATGGCGTGGAAAACGATCTTCTCGAATTCTTTCAGCGAGAGCCGGTCGCCGGTGTCGATCTGCGCGGAAGAGATGCGCTCGTTGAACGGCACGATCCTCTTGCGGCTTTCGAGGTAATTCAGCGAGGCATTGGCGGTAGCTTTGCGCAGGTAATGCTCGACGGAAGTGTGCACGGCGAGCGTGTCTTTTTTGTCCCAGGCCTTGGTGAAAACTTCCTGAACGATATCTTCCGCGGCTTCTTTGTTTCGGACGATATTATCGGCGACGCGGCAGAGCTTCGTGTAATTGGACTTAAAAAGCGCTTCGAAATTCTCGAGCGTTGGCATAGTGGGAGAAGAGATACGTAGGCGAAGTAAAATTAAGAACTTAGAACTAGCTCTTAGCGCTTAGTGAAACATTAATAGATGATAGTGCAAGCATCCCTAATGGCTACGCGCTAAGTTCTAAGCGCTTTTGTGCCGTACCTTTGCGCCCGTGAATTCTTCTCCTCTCCCGCTCTCCCGCGAACGCGCCCTGCTCATCGTTCTCGCCCTGATCCAGTTCACGCACATCATGGACTTCATGATCATGATGCCGCTGAGCAAGCTGTTCAAGGACGCGTTCCTGATCAGCTCCGCGCAGTTCGGCCTGCTGGTGGCTTCTTATAATGTGAGCGCGGGCATCGTCAGCTTCCTCTCCGCTTTCTTCATCGACCGCTTCGACCGCAAGAAGGTGATCGTGTTCTCGTATATTTTTTTCACGCTGGGAACCTTGGCCTGCGGCTTTGCGCCCGGCTACGAATTCCTGCTGGTCGCGCGCACGCTCACGGGCATGTTCGGCGGCGTGCTGTCGGCCTCGATCCTGAGCACGGTGAGCGACGTGGTTCCGCTCAACCGCCGCGCCACGGCGATGGGCATCGTGATGACGGGTTTTTCCGCCGCCGCGATCCTCGGCGTGCCGCTGGGAAATTTAGTGGCGGCCACGTTCAGCTGGCACATCCCTTTCATCGCGCTGGGCATCATGGCGGCGCTGGTGCAGATCGGCATTTTCCTGTTTGTCCCCAGCCTGAGCAGCCATATCGCCGCCGCGCGCGAACGCCGCCCGCTGGACGTGATGCGCAGCATTTTTCAGAACAATAATCAATTGCGCGCCCTGCTGCTGATGAGCGTGCTGATGGCCGGTCACTTTTCCATCATCCCGTACATCCCCGCGTACCTGCTCGCCAACGTGGGCATCGGGCAGGTGGACATCACGTACATGTATCTCGTGGGCGGGCTGTGCAGCGTGTTCTCCCTGCGCATCATCGGGCGCATGGCCGACAAGCGCGGGCATTTCCGCCTCTTCGCCCTGCTTTCCATTTGCGCCATCGTGCCGCTGCTGCTGATCACGCACCTGCCGGAAGCGCCGCTGTACACGGTGCTGACGGTCACCTCGCTCTTCTTTATTTTTTCGGGCGGACGCATGGTGCCCGCGAACACGATCATCACCTCCACCGCGCTTCCGCACCAGCGCGGCGGCTTCCTCAGCCTGAACTCGGCGGTGCAGCAATTAGCGGGAGGATTGATGGCCTTCGTCGCGGGGCTGATCATCGTGGAGCAGCCGGATCAATCGCTGGACAATTACGATTACGTCGGCTACCTGGCCGCGGGTGCGACCCTGGTGACCATTTTGATCGCGAGCCGCGTGAAGCCTGCGACTAACAATTAAAAAAATTTTCAGGAAAAATTTTTCGGCGGGGGCGGCTTGCGGTTGAAGCGCAGCACGAGGAAAATGATCAGTCCCACCAGGAGCAATCCCCCCGCCACCGGCGCGCCGACGATCAGCAGCAGGCGATTGCGGTGTTTGTCTTCGAGGCGCTCTTTTTCTTTTACCATCCGCTCTTCGATCATCCGCTTTTTTTCCTCGAGCGCTTGCCGCTCCTGCTCCATTTTCGCTTTGTACTCGCTTTCCATCGCCGCCTGCTCTTGCGACTGCAAGGCCGATCGCAGCGAATCGAAAATGGCGTTCCAGCGCGCGGCTTCTTTTTTCGGCAGGCCGTCCAGCTCGGCGATGGTGCGGGCGGTTTCCTTTTGCGCATAGAGATCGTTCTGCTTTTTGCTTAGCGCGAACGACCAGTGAAGATGCCCCAGCGCGCCGGGCTTGCGCTGCCTGTGCTGCAGCTCGCCGTAAATGCGGTGCGCATCGGCCAGCTGCCGGGGCTCGATCAGCGCGGAATCTTTCAGCACGGCTTGAGCGAAATCTTCCGCGCGATCATAATTGCGCTCGCTTATGTACAGGCGCGCTAAGGCGGATTGCAGGCGGATGCTTCGTGCTTTATCATCGATCTGCTCCGCCAGCGCCCAGGCTTTTTCCGTATATAGGATGGCTTTCCTGGTATCGCTCGCTTCGTAAGCCACGCCGGTATTGCCCAGCGCTGTGATCTGGATCGGTCTGTCGCCGAGCGCTTCGGCTTTGGCCAGGGCCTGCATGTAATAGCCGATGGCTTTCTTGTGTTCCTGCTGCATGTGATAGATATTTCCTACGGTGATGCAGCCTTTCGCAACTTGTTTTTTTCGTGCCGGATTTTTCCAGCAGGCGCAAGCCGCGCAGCCCGTAAACCAGCGCGCTGTCGATGCGATTGACCTGCGAAAATTCCATGCCCAGGCGCAGCAGCGCTTTCCCGCGCGCAGTGTCGCTCGTGGCCGCAGCAACTACGCGCTGCATGGAATCGATCTGCGGGGTTTGTGCGCTCATCGCGATTACGCAGCCGAGAAAAATAAGCACGAAAAGAAATTTCGTCTTCACGTTCAACGATTCTTCCTGTAAACAATAATGCCGATGATGAGCACCGCGACGCCGAAGATCGCGCCCATGGTCATCCATACGCCGTGCAGCTTTTCCTGGCGGCGCAGCTCCGATTCTTTCATGCGCAGCAATTTTTCCGCGGCGTCCTTTTCCTCTTTTGATTTTTTCGCCGTGGTCTCCGCTTTAATGACCTTTTCCTGCGTGATCCGCAGCAGCGAATCTTTCACATGTTTCCACGAAGCATAATTTTTCTCGCTGTAATTCACTTCGTAATAATTCACCCATCCCGCGGCGATGCGCACTTGCAGCTCCGCGTTCTTCAAGGGCTTTGCCTGCTCCCAGGCCTGCTGGAAATGTGCTTTTGCCTTGCTCCATTCTTTTTTCGCGGCGCGCGCTTCGCCGAGCAGGAGCGAAACTTCGGGATCGTTTGCGGCGGACGGCTCTTCTTTTTTCAGCCGTTCCAAAAACCCGATCGCTTTTTCCGGATCGGAGCGCACGTAAACGGATGCGGCTTTAAAGTACGCTTGCATTTCCTGTTTGTGATCGCCCAAGTTCTCCCAAGCCTGCGCGGCGAGCAGCAAATAATACGCGGCGGAATCCTGCAGCTCGTTCTGCTCCATCGCCATTCCCAAACGGCCGAGCGCGACAGCTTCCGTTTGCCTGTCTTTTTGCTCACGCGCAGCGGACAAGGACTTGCGAAAATAATCGCAGGCCTCTCCCGGTTTGTTTTGCGCAACGGCGATATCGGCGAATGTAAAATAGAGCTCGGCATGATGCCTGTAGTTACCTGCCTGCTCCAGCTTGCGCAGCGCATACAGGCCGGCCTTGTCGGCGTCCCGGAATTTTTGATTCACGACCAGGCGCTGCGCAAGCTGCAGCAGCTCCCTGCCCTTTACGGTATCGTGCTTTTCCGAAGCGAGAATAAAATCAAGGGAATCTTCCTGCACAAACGCCGGCTGCGTTCCGCAGAAAAAAAAGAGAACGGCGAAAAGGCGCGCGATCATATTGGGGAATGAAAAAAGCGCTGAGAAAAAAATCTATTCCGTCACGAAAGCGATCTTCTGCACGGCGATGAGCTGCTGCTGCGCGTCGTACAGCGTGACGAAATAAAAACCGTCGGGCAGGTCACCGCGCTCGACCAGGAAATTTTTTCCATTGACCCGGCGCTTCTGCAATTCTTTTCCTGCCGCATCGAACAGCATGAACGTGGCATCCTGCATTTCTTTTTCCAGCGTGACGCTGCACTGCGTGGAAGCGGGATTCGGGAAGCAGCTCATGATCTGCAGATCCATTTGCTGCTGTGCGAGCCCTGTCGTGATGCCGGTGTAAAATACCACGTCGTTCGCGCTGCCCGAATTCGGGATGCCGATGGAATCGCCGGCCGCGTTGATGTCGATATCGGCGGGGCTGCTGAGGCCGCTCATCACGCTGACGGGCGCGGACGCGAACGCAGGATCGATCCGGAACAGCTGGTTGCCCGTCCAGGCCGTCACGTACCAGTTGCCGGATTGATCGCGCGTGATGCCGTCGCAATTTCCCATCGTGGTGTTGAGCAGCGTGCTGACGGTGGAGTCCACCAGGCTCATGGCCTGCACCGGCGCATTGCTGCCCCAGGTCACGAACACGCAGCGGTTATTCGGGCCGTCGTAGATGATGCCGTTCGGCGTTTTCACCGTGGTCACCATGATGTTGTAATTCTGCGTGGGCACGTCGACGCGGTAGATGCGTTTCGCGGAAAAGTCCGTGGCGAAAAGCGTGTGGTTGCCGTCGCTGGTCAGGCCGTTGAGGAAGCTGGCGCCGAGGTTCACGTTGAACACCTGCGCGCCGGTGCTGATGTCGTACCCGCGGATGCGCCCGCCGTCGCAGACGTACACGGTGTCGCCGAGCACTTCAATGCCGTGCGGGCCGGAGGTGATCGTGGTGCCGAAATTCGTCAGCGTGCCGGAGGCGGGGCTGTAGATCGTAACCACGTTGCCGCCGTTCTGCCCCACGATCCAGCGGTTGTTCGCCGCATCATGCTCCACGCTTTCAGGAGCGTTGAAGGTTTGCGCGGAAAGCGCTGCGCAGAGGGAAAGAAGGACGAACGTAAAGATCGATCTCATAGAAGAAGTTTTTTCAAACATAAACTATTTTTTCGGCAGCTCTTCGCCCCTGCAGCCTGAGCGGATTTCATTTCGTGAAGGCCGAGCCCGTGCTCACCGTTTGTACTTTGTACCTGGAGCTTGTGAAGTTGCCTTCGGCAAGCAGCAGCTCTGTCCTGGACTACGCTCGGGTCGACAAGATCTACAATAAGGATGCGACCTTATCCGCCGTCTTCAAGCCGCTGCCGGTGAAAATGGAAACGACGGTTTCTTTTTTCCCCGCGCGCTCGAGATAAATCTTCAATCCCGCAACCACCGCCGCCGAAGTCAGCTCGATGAAATAACCCGCGCGCGCCGTTTCGCGGAATGCATTTTTCACCTGCGCTTCCGAAACGGAGATCATCTCTCCGCCGCTGTCGAGGATGCAGTCGAGAATTTGCCGGCCGCGCACCGGCGCGGCTGTGGCGATGCCTTCGGCCAGGCTGGGCTTTTTCTGCGCGGCAGGAATGTGCTGCAATTTTTTGCGGAAGGCTTGCGCGACGGGATCGCAGGCGGCCACCTGCACGCCGATGAGGCGAGGCGTTTTTTTGATGATGCCCAGCGCCAGCAATTCCGAAAAGCCGATGTGCGCGCCGATCACCAGCGTGCCGTTGCCCACCGGCAGCACCACGGCGTCCGGCGCTTTCCAGCCGAGCTGCTCGCAGACTTCGTACGCAAACGTTTTCGTGCCGTGGAAGAAATACGGGTTCCAGCAGTGGCTGGCGTAATAGATTTTCTGCGCCGCCCCGAACGCCGCCGCCGCCGTGTCTTCCCGCGAGCCGGGAATGCGGTGCAGCTTCGCGCCGTACGATTCGATCTGCGCCAGCTTCGAAGCAGAAGCAGTCGCAGGTACGTAAATGTCGCAGGAGATGTTCGCTTTCGCTGCGTAGGCCGCGATCGAGCAGCCGGCGTTGCCGGAAGAATCTTCGAGGATGCGTTTCAGCCCGAGCTCTTTCATCTTGCTCAGCAAAACCGTCGTGCCGCGATCCTTGTACGAGCCCGAGGGAAAAAGCTGGTCCTGCTTTACCAGCGCGCTGCGCTTGCCGAAGTTGATTTCGAGCAAAGGCGTGCAGCCTTCCTGGAAAGAAACGATGTTCTTATCGTAGCGAATGGGTATCACTTCGCGGTAACGCCACAAATTGTTCGCGCGGCCTTTTAATTTTTTGATGGAAAAATTCGGCTCGAAAACAATGTCGAGCAACCCACCGCAAGTGCAGCGCCAGACAGGTGCCTGACCGGAATAGGCTTCTCCGCAGGAGGAGCAGGTGAGGTTGGCGTTCATTGTTTAGCTGTACAAAAAATCCACATCGAAGAAATAACGGCGGCGATCGTTCTTGTCCACGTAAATATAAGTTGTCTTCTGCGCGCTGAGCAGGAACATCAGTGTAGCATAATCTTTTCGGATCAGCTCGCTTTTGAAAATTTCGTTTTTTCCGTTGTGCTCATGCGTGTAAGAAAGGATCGCGTGCCCGATGTCGATCGTTTCCGATTTGTTGCGTGAAGGATCATAGATCGCATCCCAGGCGCGCGCTTTGGGCCCGGCGGCCGGTACGAGATTTTGCACCTGGCGTTTTGTTTTCACCGTGCATTTGTCGAGCGCAACGGGAATGCGTTCGCCTTCTTGCTTGAGCCGCTCGATCGCTGTCCTGTTTTGCGGGGCACGTCGTGCCGGACGCTCACGGATGGAATTGAGCAGCAATGCCGCGGTAACGATCATTCCCAGCGAAAACAACTGCCAAAGCAGGGGAGGTGGAAGATACCCTGAATAGAGAAACAAGGTCAATCCGCCAAGCAACAGCAGCAGAGCGAAGATTGAGCGAGGCAATGTTACCTACTGCACGTTCAGGATCATCCCGCGCACGCCCATGTCCACCACCGTATCGCCGTCCAGCGGCTCATACACACCAGGAATGCTGTTCTCGATCCATTCGAAGCTGTTGTTCGTGGACAGCGAAACTTCGATGTGGATGTCCTGCGTTTCGTTGCCGGTGAGCACCAGCGGGCTGGAGAAGGCGGCGGTGACCACGCAGGAGCCGGACGGGATCGGCGAGGTGTTCCAGATCGGGTTCACCACCGTCGTCGCGCCCGGGGGCGCTTGTCCCTGCGTCACCTGGCTGAAAGCTTCGAAGGCCCAAAAGCCTTGCGGTTTGTTGGCGTTCACGGTCACAGGGATCGTATTCGGCGTGAAGTTGCGGATGTATGTGTTGAAGCCGATGAACGAGGCGAGGCGCCCGGTGAAGTTGATGCTGTTCGCGCGCAGCTTGATGTCGTAATTCTGGTACGCGAGCGAAACGCGCAGGTATTGGTACGTGCCGGCCTGCAGCTGCGAAATAGGAATGGAGAAAAATTCCTGCCCTTGCCCCACCACCGTCGCGCTGTCGAAATCGATCGCCGGGCCGCCGCCGTCGGAAGTTTGCGGGGCGAGGTATAAAACGTAGCCGCCGCCGAGCGCGGTGGTCGCCGTGGGCGCGAGCTCGATGTAGTGCGCGGACATGCCGTGGAAAACGGGCGACTGCGCGCTGTGGTTGCCGGGCACGCTCGCGGGCTGGCCCAGGTTGTCGAGGCGGGCCTGCGTGCTGTCGAACTTGAAGGTGAAGATCAGGCGCGGCGCGGGCGGATTGTTCGTGTTGTTGGTATTGTTCGGTTCGGGCTCGTCCTTCTTGCAGGCGAGAAATGCAGAAGCCAGCAGGACGGCGAAGAGAATTTTTTTCATGACGGGTTCGGTTTGCGAGATACGAAGCTAATGAAAATCAAATTCCAATTTTTAAAATTCCCAACCGGCAGCTACCGGTGGGGATTTTAATTTTTGAGATTTTACTTTACCTTTCATAACGTCGTCACTGTCCATTTAAAAAAATAAAATCCCATGATCGACATCGACAAGATCATCGTCAGCAACCGCTCCCGCCTCCTCGAAAAATACGGCAGCGCAGGCCTGAAAAAGATCGAGCAGGCGGTGAAGAAGCTCATCGCGCACGACAAGACCCGCGGCATCGACAGCCTGCTTGTTTACGTGGACGATGACAAGCACATGTCCGCCGCCGGCGCGCCCGCCGTGCTCAGCCGCCGCAGCCCCGAGCAGAATAAGATCGCGGTGGATGCGCTCTGCAAAAAATACACGCCCGATTACATTCTACTTCTCGGCTCGCGCGACGTGATCCCGCACGCGGAGCTGAACAACCTGATCGCCGCGCCCGACAAGGACGGAAACGGCGACGAAGACCGCGAAGTGTACAGCGATCTGCCCTACGCCTGCGAAGCGCGCTACAGCGAGCACATCGCGGACTTTCTCAACCCTGTGCGCGTGGTCGGCCGCCTGCCCGATATCACGGGCGGAACGGATGTGTCGTACCTCGTCCGCCTGGTAGAAAATGCGATCAAGGTAAAGCCCTCGCCTGCGAAAGAGTACAAAGATTATTTCGCCGTGAGCGCGGCGGTGTGGAGCGGCTCCTCGCGCCTGACGCTGACGAACGTGTTCCGCAACCACAAAAAATTATTGCTCTGCCCGCCCACCGACGCGCGCAAAAAGCCTTTCACGCCCTCGCAGCTGAAGCCGAAAGTGCATTTCATCAACTGCCACGGCGGCAAAGCGCAGGAGTTTTTCCAGGGCGAAGGGCGAAAGGAAAGCGAAGAGATCCAGTACGCGCTCGACACGCGCAACCTCGTCGACAAGGTGAGCTTCGGCACGGTGGCCGCAGCGGAATGCTGCTACGGCGCGGATCTTTTTCCGGTGCTCGGGCCCGGCAGGATCAGCATTGCGAACAATTACCTCGGTCACGGCGCGGTGGGCTACATGGGCAGCACGACGATCGCGTACGGGCTTTTCCGCGTGCAGCAGAATGCCGACCTGCTCACGGAATATTTTCTCAGCAACGTCACGCGCGGCTTTTCGATCGGGCATGCCTTCCTCGAGGCGCGGCAGAAGTTCATCAAGATCGCCAACCTGAGCAACCTCGACCCCTGCGGCATGAAAACGATCGCGCAGTTCATCCTGCTCGGCGATCCTTCGGTGCAGCCCGTGGAGAAATCCACCTTCTTCGGGGGCTTCGACGATAACGAACGTTTCCGGGGAGAAAATTTCGGCCACGCGAAGCTGATGCGCAAAACCCGCCGCGCCAATCTCATCGCGCAGGGGTTGATGCTGCAGGCCATGGTAAGCCCGCCGAAAAAACTGCGCGGCTGGAAAATTCCGCCGAAGCTGCGAAAGGAATTGGATGCTGCGCTGCAGCAGATCGGCCTGAAGCCCGGGCAAAAGCCGGACGGGGTGTTCGGTTATTCCTCGAAGAAGCACAAGGGCGAGATGAGAAAATTACTGTCGTACCAGGACGAAGTGAAGCAATTCGTTTTCCTGAAGCACGATCCCAAACAAAGCCGCCGCGCCATCTACGTGATCAAATCGCTGGGTGAGGAAGTGGTTGAAATGAAACGATATGTCAGACGATGATCCGCAACCCGTCGCGCTTTCCGGCCGCATCGAAAAGCGCGCGCTGTCCAAAGGCTCGAAGAGCGAGCGCATGGGCTTTTTATTTTTCGCCGAAGGGCGGGAATACCTGATCCGTTCCGCCGAAGGCAGCGCGATGACCGATCCTTACCTCGAGCCCTTCGACGGGAAAGAGGTGAACGTGCGCGGCACGCTGCTGGGGAACCTGATCATTGCGGAAAGTGTTGCGCTGAAGTGATCGTATTTCTTGTCACCCTGAGCGCAGTCGAAGGGGGACGAGCAGGTACTGTGGCGATTACATGAAGTACTTAGTCCCCCTTCGGCTGCGTTCAGGGTGACAGTTATTTTTTCTCCCGGTACTCGCGCAGCTTCCCGATCATCGCGTTCCGCACACGGTCCTTCAGCGCGGGCACGTCCTCCAATGTCATTCCTTTCGTTTCGATCACCTCGCTCCATTCTGCGCGCAGCAGTCCCGGCCGCAGCTCCAGCGGGCGTTTCGGAGAAAGCAGGTCGGCGCTGTCATAAACGATCAGCACGGCGATGGGTGCGCCGCTTAAAACCGCAAGGCGAAAAGCCCCGTCGCGGAAGTCCATCACTACCGGCTCGCGCTCGCGGTTGCGCGTTCCTTCGGGACAAATAAAAACGGAAATGCCTTCGTCGAGCGAACGCTTCATTAGCTCGATGCTGCGGTTGCGATCCCGGCTGTCTTTCCGGTCGACGGTGATGTAGGTTTTTTTGATGAGATAACCGAGCAGCGGGATCTTCGTCAGCTCCGCTTTCGCCAGGAATCGAAACGTGTTTTTGCACGCCCGCGCAAACAACGGGATGTCGAGCTGCGATTGATGATTAGCAATGAAAACGTACGTGCGCTTGGGATCGATCTTCTCCTTTCCGCGGACGCTGTACGGCGCAAGAAAAAACACATGCAGCACGAAAGCCCATGCGCGGTTGCAGGCATGCGCCACGTGCGGCGCACGTTTCGCGGGCAGCAGCAAAAAGATCAGCGCGCCCAGCAAACCGAAAATGATCAGCGTGCCGAGAAAGACGAAGATGGCGTAGATGCCGAAGAGCGCGCGGAAGGGGCGAAGCAGGAGCATTGCGGGACAAAAGTACGTACTCTGGGACTCACCCCCAGCCCCTCTCTCCGGCGCGGCGGAGATGCGAGGCTAAATTTCTGATCATACTAGCGCCGCGTCGCAAACTTGGAACTGCATTTTCCCCGACGACATGCGTCGAAGGCGGAGAGAGGGGCCGGGGGTGTGTCGAGGATGCCTACTCCTGGAAAACCGTCTTATTCTTTGCCTTGTACTCTTCGTACAGCAAATGGATCAGCCCGTCCGCCATGCCGATCTGCGGCACGAACACCTTGTCGATGCCTGCCGTTTTCATCACGGTGAGAAAAACTTTCGCGGCGGGGATGATCACGTCGGCGCGGTCGGGATTGAGGCCTAAGATTTTGATGCGCTCGTCGAGGGTGAAGGCGTCGAGGAATTCGTACATCTCCTTCAGCTTCGCGTAAGCCAGCGGTCGGTTCTGCTTCTTGCGCGACATCTTGAAGATCTTGTTGATGTTGCCGCCCGAGCCGATGGCCAGCAGCGGGCGCTTGTGCTCTTTCGTGGTTTCCTTGATCCAGTCTTTGAACTCGCTCCAGAGCTCCTTGCTCACGAGATCGTTCAGCAGGCGGATGGTGCCGATGTTAAACGAGCGCGAGGCGATGATCTTTTCCTTGGAAAAAAGCGTGAGCTCGGTGCTGCCGCCGCCCACGTCGATGTAGAGGTAATCGTTGCCGGAGTCGAGGTGCTCGGCGGTATGGTTGGAGTAAATGATCTGCGCTTCGGTCTTGCCGTCGACGATGTCCACGTTCAGGCCCGTCTCTTTTTTGATCAGCGCAACGATGTCGGCGCCGTTGCTCGCTTCGCGGAGCGCGGCGGTGGCGCAGGCGCGCAGGCCTTCCACTTCGTAGAAATCGATCAGGTTGCGGAAGGCGCGCATGACCATCAGCAGCTTCTCGGTTTTTTCCGCGGAAATTTTTTTCTTGAGGAAAGCGTCGTCCCCGAGGCGGAGAGGAACGCGGACGAGATCGGCCTTTTTGAAGATAGGTTCGCTCTTGCCTTCGTACACGTTACCGAACAGAAGGCGGACGGCGTTGGAACCTATATCAATGGCGGCGAACTTCAACTCTGCTGGCTGTCGGGCGGCGGCGCTTCAGCGCTTTGGCTTTCTTGTCGATCCAGGCGTAGATGAAGTCCTGCGCTCGCAGGGGCGGACCGGGTAATTTCCGGTACTGGTTGTCCTGCCTGCGGTTCATCACCCGCGCCTTGCAATTGTCTTTCCACTGGATCTCGAGCATCATCTTGAGCTCCCGGCGGCTTTCCGCATCGTAGATGGGAACGGCCGTTTCGGAACGGTGATCGAGGTTCCTCGTCATCCAGTCTGCCGAAGATATGAAATACTTTTCTTCGCCGCCGTTGTGAAATATGAACACGCGCGTATGCTCGAGAAACTTGTCCACGATGCTGATCGCCTCGATGTTCTCGCTGAAGCCGGGCACGCCGGGCACCAGCGCGCAGGTGCCGCGCACGATGATGCGGATCTTCACGCCCGCCCTGCTGGCCTCGTAAAGACGGGCGATCATCTCGGGATCGACCAGGTTATTGATCTTTAAAAAGATGGCTGCCGGCCTGCCGGATTTCGCGTGATCGATCTCGTTGCCGATCAGGTTCAGCAGCTTCTTGCGCATGGTGAAAGGCGAGACGAGCAGGTGCTTATAAGTTCCGTGCCGCAGGTTGTCGTGGTAGAAAGCGAAGATCTGCTCCACTTCCAACGTGATGCGCTTGTCGGCGGTCAGCAGCGTTTTGTCCGTGTACACCGTGGCCGTGTTCTCGTTCAGGTTGCCCGTGCCGATGTGCGCGTAGTTCACCAGCTTGCCTTCTTCGCGGCGCGTGATGAGAAATAATTTCGAATGCACCTTCAGGTGCGGTACGCCGAAGATCACCGTAGCGCCTTCTTCCTGCAAGCGATTCGCCCAGTAAATGTTATTCTCCTCGTCGAAGCGCGCCTGCAGCTCCATCACCACCGTCACCTTCTTCCCGTTCTTCACCGCGTTGATCAGCGCGTTGACCACGCTGGAGTTTTTCGCTACGCGGTACAGCGTCGTTTGAATGGAGATGACGCGCGGATCGATGGAGGCTTCGCGCAGCAGGTCGATGATGTGGTGGAACGATTGATACGGGAAATGCAGCAGCACGTCGCGCTCGCGGATGATGTCGAACACGCTTTTGCCTTGCGTGAAGCGCGGGTGCGCGAGCGGGTGCGGGATCCGGTAGCGCAGCTCGGGCCGGCCCAGGCTGGGGAAGTTGATGAAGTCTTTGAAATTGTGGTAACGCGAGCCGGGGATCAGATTGTCGCGCTTGACCACGTTCAGCTTTTTCAGCAGGAACTTCAGCAGGTCCTCCGGCATCTCGTCGTCGTACACGAAGCGCACGGGCAAGCCTTTCTTGCGCTTCTTCACGCTGCCGGAAATTTTTTCGATGAAGCTTTTCGAGATGTCGTTGTCGATGTCCAGCTCGGCGTCGCGCGTCATCTTGATCGTGTGCGCGGCGATGGTGTCGTATTCGTGCTGAGGGAAAATTTCCGAGAGGCAGTGGCGGATCACGTCGTCGATCAGAATCACGAATTGCTTCTTGCCTTTGGCGGGCAGCACGAGGAAGCGCGAAACGGAATCCGGCAGCTCGATGAGCGCGAAGCGCGATTTTTTCGCTTTGTTGCGGCGGCCCAGCTTAACGGCGAGATAAATGGATCGGTCGCGCAGGTACGGAAAGCTCCGGGCCTGGTCGAGCATGATGGGGAAAAGCGAGGGAAGGATCGTCTCGCGGAAATACTGCCGCACGAATTCGCCCTGCTCGCGGTTGAGCTGCCGCTCGTTGATGATGAAAATATTCTCGCGCCCCAGCTGGCGCAGCAGGTTGGCGTAAATGCGGTCGAAGCGGCGGGAGGAAGCGATGACGTGCTTCTGGATGCGGTCGAGCAGCACGCCCGGGTCTTCACCCACGATCTCTCGCGCTTTCTTGCCGCCTTTCACCATGCGCTTGAGCGAGGCCACGCGCACGCGGAAGAACTCGTCGCGGTTGTTGGAATAGATGCCCAGGAAACGCAGGCGCTCCAGCAGCGGCACGGTACGGTCTTCCGCTTCCTGCAGCACGCGATCGTTGAAAGACAGCCAGCTGATCTCGCGATTGACGAGCGGAATTTTTTTCGGATTCATAAAGCGCTTGCAAACGCCGTTCCGCAGGGGCTTATGGACGGCGGCTCACAAAAGTAAGAACAAATAAGCGTGGACGAGGGTTTAACGTAAGGTTAACGTATCTGGAACAATCTTTGATGCAAACACTTACTCAATCCCCTTCCCGATGAAAACGACCTTACTCGCTTTACTTCTTTTCCCGGCCTCCCTGCTCACCGCCCAGGAAATTGCCGACGCCAGGAATGAAGGTTCCTGGATCGTCGTTTACGATGCCAGGGGTAAAGAGCTGTCTAAGATGTCGGATGCCTTCGATAAAAAAGTGCTCGCCGTCACCGGCGACTTTTTCGTCGTGCAGGATAATTTCAGCATCGAGACGTACGATTCAAAATGCAAGCGCCTGGGGAGTATGTTTGCTTCCGGCAAAAAGGTGCGCGGCGCCGCCGGTTCGACGTTTACCGTGGAAGAAGGCAGTTTTGTTTTTACTTACGATTCCGGGTGCAGGAGGGTCAGCAGTTTTGCTTCCGTCGACCCGGATCAGATCGCGGACGTGCGGGAAGAGGGTTCTTCCATCGTGGTTTATAATGCGAAAGGCGACCGGATCTCGTCCATGTCGAGCTCGTTCAACAAACGCGTCGTGGCAATCGCGGGCACTTTTTTTGTCGTGCAGGATGACATGAGCATCGAGACTTACGATTCACAATGCAGGCGTCTCGGCTCGATGTTCGCCTCGGGAAAAACGGTCAGCGGCGCAGCAGGCTCGACGTTTACGGTGGAAGAAGGCAGCTGGATCGTGACCTATGATTCGAAATGCTCGCGAGTGAGCTCAAGGTCCAAGTGATGATCGTCATGTACACATTCTCGCTCTGCCGGGCGGCTATCGTGCTTCAAGCAGGATGTTTCTGCGTTCCTCTTGAACGTTGCGTGCATTGAATGCAAAAAATGTGCGCACCTGGAGGAGGAAGTTTGCGGGAGATATTACGCGTGCTTCTTCGGGAATTCATAAAATTCCAATCCCCCGCTTTTCTCCACCGCGTTTCCCCACGAAGGCGCGTCGAATTTCACGCACACGATGCCGGTGGTCGGTACGTTGTCGAATGGAATCCCGCTGAGCTCGGCGGCGACGGCGGTGATGGTGGGATTGTGCCCGAAAAGAATGACGCGGTTCAGCTTCTCCGGCAGCGCGGCGATGGCCGACGTGTACGCGGAAGCTCCCGATTCGTACAGGCGCTCGTTGATCTTTATCTCATTGGCGGAATACTGCAGCTTGCGCGCGAAGATCAGCGCGGTGCTGAGGGCGCGCACGGCAGGGCTGCTCAGCAGCAGCTCGGGCTTGAAGCCGCGCTTGCCCAGCAGCTCGCCCATGAAATGCGCATCGCGGTAGCCGCGCGCGTTCAGCGGTCGGTCGATGTCGGGCAGGTCGTCGTTGGCCCAGTCGGATTTGGCGTGGCGCACGAGGCAGAGCAGCTTCATAGCAGCAAAAATACTGCGCCGGGTTTCGTTTCGTGATTTTCAGCCCGGGATTTTGTTCACAATCATCCTTCCATCTTGCGAGAAGCCGGCAAATGAATTTTTTCGCACCTTCACTTCTCAACACCATCTCACTATGATCAAAGAAGCGAACGTCACCATTATGGCGAAGGACATGGATCGCTCCATCGCCTTCTACCAGGCCATCGGCCTTGAGCTGAAGAACCGCTGGGGCGATCATTACGCGCAGCTCGGCGCGCCCGGGCTGATCATCGGCCTGCACCCGGCCGGCGCAGAAAATCCCGCCACAGGTTCCGGCAGCCTTTCGATCGGGTTTACGACGGATGATTTCGAGAAAGCAAGCGCGCTGCTGAAGCAGGCCGGCGTAGAAGCCGCAAACCGCGAGGAGAAAGGCGGGCAGTTCCTGCACTTCAAAGATCCGGACGGCACGGAATTGTATTTTATAAAACCAAAATGGTAGCTGGTTTTAGCTTTTAGAACTTAAGTGCAGCCGCACCACCTCGCCAACGGATCAAAAAACGTTGTGCGCTGATCGCGCGACCGGGATGACCAAGGTTTAAGTTCTAAGAGCTCTTTTTCGCCAGCCACTCTTCCGGGTTCAGTTTTCCCACGCCGCTTTTCCAGATCTCCAGGTGGATGATGCTGGCGCCGTCGTCGTCGTTGTACGCGACCTTGCCGATGTTCTGCTTGGTCTTCACCTTGTCGCCCATCTTCACGTACACTTCTTCGAGGCGCACGTACATGCTCAGGTATTCGCCGTGGCGGACGATGACGATCTTGCCGATGCCGGGCACTTCACTGATGCCGGTGACCTCGCCGTCGTACAAGGCGCGGACGCCGGCGTTGCGGGAGGTGGAAATGTCGACGCCGTTGTTGTTCACGTCCACTTTTTCGAGCACGGGGTGCGGGTGGCGGCCGTAGCCCATGGCGATGCGGCCTTCGGAAACGGGCCAGGGCAGCTTGCCGCGGTTGCCGGCGAAGTTGTCGGAGATGAGCTGCTCTTCAGGCGTAAGGTCGAGCGTATTCGGTTTTTTCTCCGGCTCTTTCTCCGGTGTCTTGTCGACGGTAGGCGTTTTGTCCGCGGGCGGATTTTTGTCGCCCGGCTTTTTGTTCTTTTCGCGCTCCTTGCGTTCTTTCTCTTTGCGCTCTTTCTCCTTGCGCTCGCGCTCGGCCTTTTCTTTCCGCTCTTTTTCGATGCGCGCCATTTCCGCCGCCAGCAGGTCGTTGATCGCTTTGTCGATCTGCGCGGCTTGCTTTTTCTTGCGGTCGATCTCGGCGCGGAGTTCTTTTTCTTTCGCCGTTAAGCCGACGAAGGTTTTTTCTTTCTCCTCCTTCTCCACGGCGAGCTGGCTCTTTTCGCTTTCCTGCAGGCCGAGCAGGGCCTGCTTCTCGGCTTTCTGCTGCTCGAGGTTTTGGATCTGCGTGTTCAGCTTCTGCTGGCGTGCGGCGATGTCGTCCGCTTTTTTCTTGCGGCTCTCGTTCACCTGCCGGATGTATTCCACGCGGTTGTAGGCCTGGTTGAAATCCTGCGCGGCGAACACGAACATCATCTGCTGGTACGAGTCGCGGTTGCGGTAGGCGTACACGATCATCTTCGCGTACTCTTTCTTCAATTGCTCCACGTCCTGCTGCAGCGTGCGCACCTGCGCGCCGGTCTCGGTGATCTGCGCGTCCAGCGCGTAGATCTCATTCATGATCGTGTTGATGAGCTCCTCGCGCATCTCGATCTTCTTGCCGATGGTGAAAAGATGATGCATGGAAAGGTTCTTGTCCTTCTGCGTCTGCTTCAGCTCCTTGTCCATCGCCGCGAGATCTTTCTGCAGCTTTTTCTTGTTGCTCTCGAGCGTTTTGCGATCCTGCTTGTCGCCTTTTTGCGCGAATACGAAAAGCGGGTGCAGGGGCAGCAGGCCCAGCACCAGGAGCAGGGCGATCGCCCGCTTAGTTCTGTTTTTTCGGAAGAGGGACACAGTCATCGGGTAGCGAGAATGGGAAGGTGAGCGGTTTGGAAATGTTCACTTTGCTGTAACGCATTTCGATGCTCGCTTTCTTGCGCGCGTCGGACATCACGAAGCTGTTCTTGTGCGGGAACTGCAGCGAATCCACCGCTTCGAAGCCGCCGTAGTTGGCCTGGAAGCTGCGGTTCGTCTCGTCGTCGCGGAAAAGGATGCGAAGGATCTTCAGCGTGGACGCATCGACGTTGATGTTCTGCAGCGGCTCCTTGAGCGGGCGCTGGCCTTCGGACACTTTGCGCAGCCTGCGCTTGCGGATGGTGCTGAGCATGTGCGTGCAGTTCGAATGGTCGATGAGGCTGTGCAGCTTGTCGTCGTCCTCGTAAAATGCCGCGCTGTTGCCCACGAGGATCGCCTGTATCATCTCGAAATCCAGCTCGGTGTTCAGCAGCTGGCTGATGTAGGCGAAATCGCCCTGGAAGCATTCGTTCGGGTTGGCGAGCTTGTTGACGAATTTCACCGAGTCCTGCGTGATCAGTGCGCGGGCCACGCCGATGCCGAGCAACTGGTCGGTGATGTTGAGCCAGATGGCGCTGTCGCGTTTCATGCGCAGGTTCACGTCGAACTTCTGGTCGCTGCTGTCGAACTTCGCTTCGCAATCGATCTTGGCGGAAAGCCAGGTGAAGCGGAATTCGCCTTTTTTCATGTCGTTGAGCAGCACGCGGGGCTTCTTGTGATCCAGGGTGCAGGTCGAGGCGGGAATGGGCGTGTCCTGCGTTCTCCGCTTCGTTTTGCAGGAGAGCGCAAAGGAGATGAACAGGACGAGGAGAAGGTTCCGTGCTAAAGGAACGCGGGCCGGGGCAGGGTATTGCGTTAAAATTCCAAATCCGGAAATCCCAGATCCCGGTTGACGCGGCGCACCTGCATCGGTTGGGGATTTGGGATCTGAATTTTCGGGATTTTTACTCATACAGTTTTTTGTCGTTGATCTTTTTGTCCAGCAGCTCCGAGCCGCCGCCTTTGGCCTTGGCATTTTTCCAGTGCGTCACGGCTTCTTCCACGCGGCCGAGGCGGAACAGGATATCGCCCATGTGCTCGAGCAGCGTGCCGTTGGCGGGATCTTTCGCCAGGGCTTTTTCCATCCAGGTCTTCGCCTCGTCGAAATTTCCTTTGCGGTACAGCACCCAGGCGTAGGTGTCCTGGTACGAAGCGTTGTCCGGCTCCAGCCGGTTCGCTTTGCGCGACATCTGCTCGGCCTTTTCCAATTTCTCGCCGCGCAGGCTGAGGAAATAGCTGTAGTTGTTCAGCACGTAGGCGTTGTCCGGATCGAGGTTGAGCGCGCGGTCGAAATAGCCGTCGGATCTTTCATATTCCTTCAGGCCGTTGTACGCGTCGCCGAGCGCGGAGTAGAACTGGATGAGCAACGCGGTGTTGTCCACCACGAACGCGGCGCCGGTCTGCAGGTTCGTGACCGCATCCTGGTACTGCTTTTTCTGCGACTGCGCGATGCCGAGGAAAAAGTACGGCGTGGGCTGCGTGGGAAACAATTCGATCGCCTGCTTCGAATCGTTCAGCTGCGATTCGAGATCGTTCAGCTGCGAGTTGATCAGCAGCACCTCGTTCCAGATCGCGTAGCGGCTTTTGTCGAGCGCGAGCGCTTTGCGGTACATGCTGCGCGCCTCTTCGGGCTTTCTCTCGCGGGAAAGAAAATCGCCGTAGATGGAAAACGCTTTCGCTTCGTCGGGATGGGTCTCCACCAGGATGCGGCAGAGCGTGTCGGCTTCCCCGCGCAGGCCCGCGCTCTCCTTGCCGGGTGCGTCGGAAGCGTAATAATAGTTGAGCAGGATCTTCACTTTCGTGTCGATGTCCACCGCGGGATTCGAGAAGCCCAGCTTCATTTCCTGGAAAGCGCGGGGATTGTCGTTCTGCTGCCGGTAATGATCCGAGAGCGAAAGGTGCACGTAGCCGTTGCCCGGATCGAGCTGCAGCAGCTGATTATAAATTTCGACCGCTTTTTCCGGCTTGCCTTCCTTGCGGTAATAATCGCCGAGCATGCCGTAGTAGCGTTCCTCTTTCGGGTTGGCCTGGATCAGCTCTTTCAGCGTCTGCTCCACTTTCGTTTTTTCGCCTTTGCGGTCGAGGATTTTCAGCTTTTGCAGGAGCAGTTCTTCCGAAGGGCCCTGGATCTCTCCGATGCGATCGTACACTTTCAGCGCATCGTCGGGCTTGTCGGCGTACAGCAGCGCATCGGCGTATTCGGCGAGGTAGTCGACGCGCTCGGGATACGTTTTCGTGAGCTTCTGCAGCACGGCGGCCGCTTCGGGGAATTTGTAATTCTGCTGCAGGATTTGCGCGTAGAGGCGCTGGTACCAGGGATTCTTCGCGTCGAGCAGGGCGGCGTCGCGCGCGTGGGGGAGCGCGAGGGCTTGCTGTCCGCGTGTGCCGTAGATGTTCGCCACTTCATAATGCGCGGCGGCGTTCTTCGGGTTCATGCCCAGGCAGCGTTCGTAAAGCTTGATGGCTTCGGGATAATTGCCGATCATCTTCTCCTTGCTCGCCTCGATGTAGATCGCTTGCTGCTCCAGCTCCTCGGTGGGCACCACTTTCGGCACGCCGTTGCCGGTTTGCTGCTTCGCCTCTTTGCTCTCTTTCCCGTTGGAGGCGGTGGTCGTCTGTGCAGGCTTGCAGGCGACAGCTCCCAGCGCGAGGCCGGCAGCGAGAATGAAATAAGTGAGTGTCGCCTTCATTTTTTACCGGCTAATTGTAATGGATCGAATTGTAATCGCCCACGCTCAGGTCGGCCGCTTTGCCGCAGAGCTCGGCGTGGTTGCCGATCATCGCGTCCGCAACCACCGCATCGCAGAGCCGGGCGTTATTTTGCACGATGCTGTTTCTTATAACGCAGTTCTCCACGACGGTGTTGCTGCCGATGGAAACGTAAGGGCCGACGACCGAGTTGCGCAATTTCACGCCCTCTCCGATGAAGCAGGGCTCGATGATGATGCTGTTCTCGTTTTCGTGCGCGCCTTTCAGGTCTTTTTTCCCGCGGTTGAATTCGAGCACGCGCTGGTTGGTGTAAACCGTCGCGTCCTTATTTCCGCAGTCGAGCCACTCGCTCACTTTCCCGGGCGAGAATTTCACGCCTTTATTCTTCATGTTCTCCAGCGCGTTCGTCAGCTGGTACTCGCCCTTGTCGCGGATGTTGTTGTCGAGCAGGTACTGCAATTCCCTCTTGAGAAGATCGCCGTCGCGGAAATAATAAATGCCGATGATAGCGAGATCGGAAACGAAGGTCTGCGGCTTCTCCACGAAGTCGGTGATGTGGCCTTTATCGTCGAGCTTCACCACGCCGAACGCGCGCGGATCGTCGATCTTCTGCACCCAGATGATGCCTTCCTGCGCGGTGTCCATCTTGAAATCCGCTTTGAAGAGCGTATCGGCGAAAGCGACCACCACTTTGCCCGAGATCACGGGAGCGGCGCACATGATGGCGTGCGCGGTGCCCAGGGCTTCTTCCTGGTACCAGATGCTGCCTTTCGCGCCCATGCTGCCCGCCACGTCGATCAGCATTTTCTCCACCTCTTTGCCGAAGGTGGGGCCGATGACGAACGCGACTTCTTCCACCGGCTCGTTGCAGACCTGCGCGATGTCTTCGACCAGGCGCTGGACGATCGGCTTGCCCGCTACGGGGAGCAGCGGTTTCGGAACAGTAAGGGTGTGGGGGCGCATCCGTTTTCCCATGCCCGCCATCGGGACGATGATCTTCATAGCGTGTGTGGTTTCTCTTCTTCTCGTTTGGGTAATTGATTAATGCTTTTCCTTTCGGAATGTGACAATCTATTTCGTTCCCGTGTGCCCGAAGCCGCCTCCGCCTCTTTCCGTGCCCGCCAGTTCTTCGGCGCTTTCCCAGCTCACGCGCGCATGCGCCGCGACAACTAATTGCGCGATGCGTTCCCCGTCGTTGATCGTGAAAGGTTCGTTCGACAAGTTGACCAGGATCACTTTCACTTCGCCCCGGTAATCGGCGTCGATGGTGCCGGGAGAATTTAGAACCGTGATGCCGTGCCTGGCCGCCAGCCCGCTGCGCGGGCGCACCTGCGCTTCGAAGCCCGAGGGAATTTCCAGGAACAGGCCGGTGGGCACCAATGCGCGCTGCAAAGGTTTCAGCTCGACGGGAGTGTCCAGGTGTGCGCGCAAGTCCATGCCTGCCGCGCCTGCCGTGGCGTATTCGGGCAGGGGATGGCGGGAGCGATTGACGATGCGAACGAGCATTTTTTCCATCTTCAAAGTTAGCTCATTTTTTGCGAAGCTCTTGGCGCAGAACCGGCCACTCCAGCTTCCAGAGCAGCAGCAAATACGGTACCAGCAACGCGTTTTTGATCAGCAGGTTCAGCCAAAAATTGCTGAAGGCGATTAGGGTGGATAAAAGGTAGATCAGCACCGCGAGAGCGAGGTACGTGAGCATGCGCCGCAGGCTGTAGCGCACCGGGTAGTGCTTTTGCCCGAGGAAATACGAAACCACCGCCATTGCGCTGTAGCAGGCCAACGTGGCCCAGGCCGAGCCCATGTAACCGATGATGGGAATGAGCCAGAAGTTCAGCCCCAGCGTGATCACCGCGCCGAACACGGTGATGTACGCGCCGTAGATCGTTTTGCCCGTGAGCTTGTACCAGATGGACAAATTGAAATACACGCCGAGAAAAAGGTTCGCTAAAAGCAGGATCGGCACCACGCCCATGCCGCGGCGGTACTCGGGGCCCACGACGTACTGGATCCAGGCCATGTTGAGCGTGATGCCCAGGAAAATGAGCGTGCAGGCGATGACGAAATATTTCATCACGCGCGCGTAGATTTTTTTGTTGTCCTCGTCCTGCCGCCGCGCGAAGAAGAACGGCTCTGCCGCGTACTGGAAAGCCATGCGGAAGATCGTCATCAGGATGGCGATCTTGTAGCACGCGCCGTACACGCCCTGCAGGTATTTCCCCAGCGTATCCGGCAAAAGATATTTGATCAGGATGCGATCCAGCGTTTCGTTCACCATGCCCGCCAGTCCCACGAGCAGCAGCGGCAGCGCGTAGGTCATCATGCGTTTCCACAGCGCCGGGTCGAACTCGTAGCGCTCGAGCTTCACCTGCGGAACGAGCAGCAGCAGCGAAACGATGTTGGCCGCCAGGTTGGCCACGAAAGCGTAACCGATCCCGATGGCGGGATTGTAAAAGCCGCCGAAGAAGCCGCCGTTCTCGTATTGGTGTTTGCAAAGACCGAGGAAAAAAATGTTCAGCGCCACATTCACCGCGATGTTCACCAGCTTGATCATCGCGAAGCGCTTCGCCCTGTTCTGCTGCCGCAGCTGCGCGAAAGGGATCGCGGCCAGCGCGTCGGTGGCGACGATGAGGATGGACCAGACGACGAAGTCCGCGTGCCCGTAATGGCGCAGCGTTTCCGCAATGTCGCCCGCGAAGATCAGCACGGGGACGGTGAGCACGAATGTGGAAACAAGAACGGAGCGGAAAGCGGTGCCGTACACGTTGGCGTTGCCCGGCTCTTTCGAGGTGAAATTGAACAGCGCAGTCTCCATGCCGTAGGTGAACACGATGTTCAGGAACGAGATGTACGCGTAGAATTCCGTGTTCGTGCCCACGTCGGCGGGCATGCTGAAGATGTAGGTGTAAAAAGGGACAAGCGCGAAATTGAGCAGGCGACCAAGGATGGTGCTCAGCCCGTAGATGGCGGTTTGCCCGGCAAGTTTTTTCAGCGGATTCAAGGCGGTCGCTTATCGGCGCACCTGCGCACAATACAGCATTCTACGAAGTTGACCCAAATAAAGCCGGGCGGCCGGGGGCAGATGCCGTATTTTTGAACGGCCCGCGGTTGAAAAGCGTGAATTTTTCACGGGTTTACGGGCGAACCGCTATTTTTGCACGAACCTTGTATCCATCGTCGCACAACAAAACTAAAAAACCACCAATGAGATCTTTCCGCATTCTTTCCATCCTCGTGCTGTTCAGCATCGCTTTCATGGGTTGCCCTTACAGCGCCGAAATTCCCATCGACAACGCCGTCGTCAAGATCGACGAGAAGCTGCTCGGCAAATGGGAATCGAAATCATCCAGCGACTACATGTACACCGTCAGCAAGGAAGACGGCATGACCTACAAGATCGAGAAGAAAAGCAACAGCTCGGGCGACATCACTACTTACAAAGGCTATCTCTCCGACATCTCCGGCACGCGCTACCTGAACGTGTGGGAAGACGGATCGGCCACAAGAACGTATTACTTCTACAAAGTAGAGGTTTCCACCAGCGGCGCCAAGAGCACGCTTTCGCCCGTGACGGAGAACATCACCGAGAAATTCACCACTTCCGCCGAGCTGAAAGATTTCTTCAGGAAAAACCAGGCGCTGAGCTTTTTCTTTGATAAAGACCAGGACGTTTATATCAAAGCGGACTGATTCCGGCGCACCGGCGCGCTTTAGCACTTAGCGCATAGAACTTAGCCCTTAGCAGTTGCATCCGACGGCAACGCTAAGGGCTAAGTTTTTTCTAATCGCGAAGTGCGTTAAGGTTTCGGAGCGACGACGACAGCCGTGCCGTAGGCTAATACTTCGGTGATGCCGTTGCCTACTTCATTGGCGTCGTAACGCATGCCGATGATGGCGTTGGCGCCCATCTGCATGGCGTGCTGCACCATGAGGTTGTAGGCTTCCTGCCGCGCTTTTTCGCAAAGCTCGGTGTAAAGGGAGATGTTGCCGCCGACGAGCGCCTGGAAGCCTGCGCCGATGTTGCCGAAGATGCTGCGCGAACGAACGGTGACCCCGCGAACGACGCCGAGGTGCTGGCGCACGACATGATTTTCGATGGTGAAAGTGGTGGTGACGAGACGGTGATCCATGATGAGTAAGTGTTAGGGAATGTGGATGGATATGTACTTGGGTGGGTTGCGTGGAACGCGACCCGTACGAGCGTTGAATAAGCGCGAACGCTTATTCAACTTGCGTGAGCTTGATCATGTTCGTTTTCCCTTTTTCGCTGAGCGGGATGCTGGCCACGTTGATGATGAAATCGTTGCTGGCAACGTAGCCGCCTTTTTTCAAAATGAACTTGATGTCGGCGATGGTGTGGTCGGTGCTGATGTTTTTATCGTAGTAGAAGCCGCGCACGCCCCACACTAAATTGAGCTGCGTGAGGATGGCGTAGTTGCCAGTGAAGACGAAGACGCCGGCTTTGGGGCGGTAGCTGGAGATGCGGAACGCGGTGTAGCCCGAGTGCGTCATCGTGATGATCGCGGCGGCGTCCGTTTGCTTGGCGATCTGCCCGGCAGCGTAGCAGACCTGGTCGGAGATGTAGCGGTCGGGGCTGCTGCCGGCGGGCGGGCGGGTGAGGTAGTAGAGGTCGTACGCTTCCTCCACCTGCGCGATGATTTTCGACATGGCTTCGATCACGCGCGCGGGATGTTTTCCGACGGACGTTTCGCCGCTGAGCATGACCGCATCTGCGCCGTCCATCACCGAGTTGGCCACGTCGTTCACCTCGGCGCGCGTGGGCGAGGGGTTGGTGATCATGCTTTCCATCATCTGCGTGGCGATGATCACGGGCTTCGAAGCCGCGAGGCATTTTTTGACGAGCATTTTCTGGATGACGGGCACGCGCTGCATGGGCACTTCCACGCCCAGGTCGCCGCGGGCCACCATCAGGCCGTCGGTCTCGCGGATGATGTTGTCGATGTCGTTCAGCGCTTCCGGCTTTTCGATCTTCGCGATCACGCGTGCGGTGCTCTGCGGATCGAGCTCGCGGATGATGTGCTTCAGCTCGATGATGTCGGCGCCCGAGCGCACGAACGAAAGCCCGATCCAGTCGATGCCGTGGCGCACGGCGAACTCGAGGTCTTTTTTGTCTTTCTCCGTCAGGCAGGGCAGCGAAACTTTCGTGTTCGGCAGGTTGACGCCTTTCTTCGAGGAGAGGATGCCGCCGTGCTCGACGACGGCGATCACTTCGTCTTTTCCATTGGTGCTGAGCGTGCGCAGGATGAGCTTGCCGTCGTCGATGAGAATGTTTTCACCGGGCTTCACGTCCTTGGGGAATTCCGGGTACGTGATGTACACCCTCTCCGCGTTGCCGATCATTTTTTCCGTCGTGAACACGAGCTGTTTTCCCGGCACGAGCTCCACGCTGTTGTTCTCCACTTCACCGATGCGCAGCTTGGGGCCTTGCAGGTCGGCGAGCATGGCGATGTGCCTTCCCAGGCGGCGGTTCAGCTCGCGCACGTTGCGGATCAGCTGCTCGACGGCTGCGTAATCGCCATGAGAAAAATTAATGCGGAACACGTCGAGGCCGGCGCGGATCATGTCTTCCATCACCTCGATCGGCGCGGAGGCCGGGCCGAGGGTGGCTACGATCTTGGTGCGGTTGTAAGCGACGTTATGCGCGGACGCTGCTTCGTTCATTTCGGTTTCTCGCTGGGGAGTGGAGATCATATTCAACAAAATTTAAAACAAAAGGTTCTGTTTCGATTTCAATTCCGCCGGCACCAGCGGGAAAGCCGTGAGCACGAACGGTACGTTTTTCACCGCCTGCAGCATGCGCGCCTCTTCCGTTTTTCCGAAGGGCCCCTTGGCCACGAAAAAATAATCGGCGTGCTTCTGCTCGGGCACCAGCAATCCCCGGCTGCTGCGGTTGCTGACCACGAAGCAGGCCGTGTCGTTCTCCGTGTTCTCGTGCATGTAAAGCGCGAACTGCGAAGGCTGCTCGTCCTTCCGAAGGCTGATGCTCAGCGGCTCGATGCGTTCCAGGTCCAGGCCGAGGGCCTGGTTCACCGCCCAGCAAAGGCGGTAATCCTTCTCGTGGCAGGCGATGCCGATGAGAATGAAATCGTAATCATACTCGATATCGAGCCGGAACTTGCTCAAGGTAGCTATTAACACGGTAAAGGTAGAGGATTAGCGATGAACTGTTGTTACGAAGAAGTAAATGCTGCAGCCGACGCACGTCCCGACGCGCAAAAGGCAAAGCGCTTCGCGCCAAAAGGCAAAAAAATAAAACCGGCGTTGAGCTTCAGAACGCGTAATCAATATCGAACATTGAACAAGGAATTTCGAACATCGAGGTTTTTCATTCGGCAGCGCACTTCGATGTTCGAAATTCCTTGTTCGGTGTTCATTATTAGTTCAGCAGCACTGTCCCGAAGGGCCTGATTGTTTTTGCAAGCGAAGCGTTGCCCTTTTGCCGGCGAAGCCGTTACCCTTTTATTTACGTTCTTATTTCCCCGCCAGCACACTTTCCAGCGATCTCCCCGTCCTCCTGTGCTCCACCCAGGGCGCGAGCCGGAAATCACCGATCGTCCAGCCGCGGCGGGATTTTCGTTTGATGTCGGCGGCGAGCTGATCGATCTCCTCGCTGCGCTCGGGATTTTTGCGGTAATCGGATAAAATTTGAATGGCTTCGAGCAGGTGCTCGTAGCGGCTGAGCACGCCGGCGCTCTCGAGAAAACGGCGCGTCGCTTTCACGCGGTTTTTATAAAGGCGGTCCTGCGTTTCCGCCAGCACGAGCAAATACAGCAGGCGCGTGTGGATGCCGAGCTCGGTGCGGATGACGATGTGCTCGGGCGGGTTGAGGATGCGGTTGAGCCAGCGTGCGGCCTTGCGCGCGTTGCCGGCGGAGAATTGCGCGATGGCCAGAAAAAGAAAAAGCTCGTACAGCTCGGCGCCGAAGGCGCCGGGATTGCGCAGGCCCTCCTCCGCGCTCTTCGCCGAACGCAGCGCCCCGCTCAGGTCGCCGGTGGCGTAATGGATCATCAGCTCGCGCTCGTGCGAAAAAATAAAGATCGCGCGCTCCAGCACCGCGTTGCGGATCTTGTAATTGTGGAAGATCTGCTTCTGCTCGCTGAGCCATTCCAGCGCTTCGCTGTACCACCTGAGCGAGACGGCGATGTTGATGAGGTTGTAAAAATTCTGCGCGTAGAGGTGCGACATCTCGCGGATCATCTCCGGCTGCTGCTCGAAGGCTTTTTTCAGCGTCAGGCCGATGAGCAGGCACTCCTTGTCCTGCCCCTTGAAAAAAGCGATGATCGCTTTCCCCGAGAGATAATAATATTCCGAGAGAAAGCTCCAGGCCCGCTTGCGCTGCGCTTCCGATTTTATTTTTTCCAGCGACTGGTCGCGCTTCGCCAGCACCTTCGTCGAGGCTTTTCCCGAATCGACGATGCGCTTGATCTCGAAAGCCAGGCGCATCAGGCTGGTCTGCGCGCGCATGATCTCGTAGATGCGGCTCATCTCGTCCAGCATTTCCGCCAGCGCGTCCTGGCTGCCTTTGCGGATGGCCAGCAGCGTGTCCCAGCGCATCAGCGCCAGCAGCTCGTGGAATTTCTCGAAGGCGTACGCGTCGCGCTTCGCTTTCTGCACCAGCCTTGCGCACTGCGCCGACAAGCCGCGGTCGTAGAGAATTTCGATGGCGTTGAGCTGCTCGTGCAGTCGATACAGCGCGGAACGCCCCGAGTGAAATTCGCAGAGGCTGCGCAGCACGGCTTGGTACAGGTAATGCTTCTCCGAAGAAAAGCTCGTGCTCGTTTTCCCGGGCAGGCGTTGCTTCACCGCCGTCTCGTCGTATTCCCGCTGGTTCAGCAGCAGGTCGAACAGCTTCACATAGCGGTTCGACTCCCCGATCACGTGGCGGCCGGAGGTGATCTTGAAATATCTTTTTTCCGCCCCGCTCAGGCTGTGGATCAGTTCGAAAAGATCGGAGGTCGGCTTCATCGGGGACTTCGAAGAGGTACGAATCTACGAAATACGCCGAAGCATTTCCCTTTGGAAAACCGGGGGATTTTGCGATATTTGTATATACATATAATTTCCGTTTCGCATGGAACGACGCCATTTCATCAAGACACTTTCAATAGGAGCGATCGGCATGACCGGACTCAACGAATTCAAAGACGCGTTGTCGCATCTCGAGGGCAACGACGGCAAAATGCCTGCGCTGTTCGTGGGCCACGGCAGCCCGATGAACGCCGTCGAGGACAACGAGTTCAGCCGCGGCTGGGCGGAGATCGGGAAAAAATTGCAGAAGCCGAAAGCTATTCTCTGCGTCTCCGCTCACTGGGAAACGCGCGGCGTGAAAGTGACGGCGATGCCGAAGCCGAAAACGATCCACGATTTCTACGGCTTCCCCGAAACGCTGAACAAAAAAGAGTATCCCGCCCCCGGCGCGCCCGACTTCGCGAAGATGACGAAGGCGCAAATTAAAAAAGCGATCGTGGAGCTGGACAACGATTGGGGACTCGATCACGGCACCTGGTCGGTGCTGGCGAAAATGTACCCGGACGCAGACATTCCTACTTTTCAGCTCAGCCTCGATTCGAGACAAGATCCCGCCTGGCATTACGAGCTGGGGAAAGAATTGAAAGCACTGCGCGAAAAAGGGGTGCTCATCCTCGGCAGCGGCAACATCGTGCACAACCTGGGCCGCATCAACTGGCAGTCGCCGAACACCGCCTACGACTGGGCCGTAGAGTTCGACTCGAAAATGAAAAGCTTCATCGACAAAGGCGATCACCAGGGCGTGATCGATTACAAAAAGTTGGGCAAGGCCGCGCAGTACGCTGTTCCGACCAATGAACATTTCCTGCCTTTGCTTTACGCGCTCGCAGTAAAAGACGAGAAAGACGGCATCAGCTATTTCAACGAGAACACTTCGCTGGGCAGCATTTCGATGCGTTCGTTATTGATCGGGTAAACGATGGAATTCACTTATGCGGCCAGAACAGCCACAGCAGCCCGAACACCACGATGATGATCAGGTACTGCCAGATGTCGGGGAAGTAGTAGAGGTACTTGTCGTAAAACTCCTTCAGCTTTTTCTTCATGACGGGGCGCTGCAAAAATAAGCTGCAAAACTTTTACTTCGCCTGCGGCTCTGCAAATCTTCAGCGCTGAACGACGAGCTTGCCCGTCTGAAGCACTCCTTCCGCTTTCACGCGATACGTGTAAACGCCTGCGGCCAGCGTAGAAATGCTGCATGTGCTTTCGTTCGCGTTCAACGGGTAAGAAAGAACAACTCTTCCGAGCGCGTCCAGCAATTCCAGCGTCGCGCTTTTTCCTGCCTGCCGGCTGATCCTGATCTCATCCGATGCGGGATTGGGAAACACGTTCACCGTCGACGTACTTTTTTCTTCCTGTACGCCTGTCATGCACGAGGTATTGAAGACCACGCTCCAGTGATCGTTCGCCGCCACGTTCGCCACGAACATGCAATCGTACGTGCCCGGCCCCACCGGGAAAGGCGCACCGAAAGGTCCGCTCGCAAAACTGCCCGAAAGCGGCGGAAAATTCTGCTGGTTCATGATGCCGAACTGCACGTGGCCGTTCGCGTTGATGTTCGCCGTATCGCTGATGATGTACGTGACGCTGGTGACGCTGCAGCCCGAAGGCACGATGACCTGGAAACGGTCTTGCCCGTCGCCCGGCGTGTTCAATGTGCCCGCGATGGTGATGCCGCTGCCCGCCACGGTGAACGCGGGACCGGTGCCGGTGGAAGGCAGGTCGCTGCCCTCGGTGTAGCTCTGGGCGGAAAGGAAGTTGCAGAACAGGAGGGCGAAAAAAAGTAAGCGTGCTTTCATGTGCGAAGGTTTTTTGGAAAGGGAAGTTAAGGCGATAACTGAAAAAATCCCGCAGGGGCCGGGAGGATTTTTCCAGGCGGGAAAAAGCCGTACGATTTTTCTTCATTCTTTGGAATGCAAAAAAAACGGCACAGCGATCAGGTATCTTAGGAACGTGAAAATGAAAATGCCGTTCTCAAAAAATCGTTCCATGCGTTCACGTATGATCTTCCGCCTGCTGGCCGGCTTTGCCGGCTTGCTCCTGCTGTTCCCCGCTGAAGCCCGCGCGCAGAGCCTGGTCTGGGCCAGGCAGGTGGCCGGCTCCAATTCCCAGGAGGGACGCGCGATGGCGCTTGATGCTGCGGGGAACGTTTACGTTACCGGCCACTTATGGGGAAACGCGGATTTCGATCCGGGTCCCGGCGTCCTCAACCTCACTTCGTCCGGGCCCGAAGACGTGTTCGTGATGAAGCTCGACGTCAACGGCGATCTCGTCTGGGCGAAGCTGCTCGGCGCGCATGAAGCGTATTCGCTCGCGCTCGACACGGCCGGAAATGTGTACACCACCGGCTTTTTCACCAGCGGAGATTTCGATCCGGGTCCGGGCACGTACAACATGACCGGGGCGGGACAGGAAGAAGTGTTCATCTCCAAGCTGGACAACAACGGCGATTTCGCCTGGGCGAAAAAGATCGGCTCCACCGGCGAGGACATCGGCTACGGCGTCACGGTCGGCAGCAGCGGCGACATTTTTGTGGCAGGCGCTTTCGAAGGCGTTGTAGATTTCGATCCGGGCACGGGCGTTTCCAACTTGACTTCGGCGGGAGCCAAAGATATTTTCATTCTGAAGCTGAACAGCGCCGGGAATTTCGTGTACGCCAAACGTATGGGCGGAAGCAACGACGATATCGTGCAGGGCCTCGCGGTGGATCAACCGGGCAACGTGTATACCGCCGGCTATTTTTCCGGCACGGCAGATTTCGACCCGGGAACGGGCACGCTGAACATCACTTCGGCAGGATTTCTCGACGGTTTTATTTCCAAGCTGAACGCAAGCGGGAACCTCGTTTTCGGCAAGGCGATCCAGGGGCCCTACTGGGACGCGTGCTTCGCCATCTCGCTCGATCCCTGGGCGAATATTCTTGTCGGCGGCTATTTCGAAGGCACGGTGGATTTCGATCCCGGCCCGGGCACTTACTTCTGCAACAGCGTCATCGGTTCATACGACGCGTTCGCCGCGAAATACAGCAGCAGCGGCAACATTATCTGGGCAAAGGATTTCGGCGATTTCAGCCAGGAGATCACCCGCGCGCTTACGGTGGATAGCGCAGGAAGCGTATACGTCACCGGTGACTTTTGCGACACGGTCGATTTCGATCCGGGCCCGGGCGTGCATGAGCTCCACAGCGAAGGCCCTGCGAACGACGAGTTCATCTGCAAGCTGGACAGCGGCGGCAATTTTCGCTGGGCGAAAGATATCGGGGGCTCCTTCAATGAGCTGGCGCATGAGATTTGCGTGGACATGTACCGGAACGTGCATCTCTGCGGCGTGTTCAACGGCGTAAGCGACCTCGAGCCCGACACCGGCGTGGTGAATTTCACCTCCGCAGGAGCCGGCGACCTGTTCGCGCTCAAGATGAATCCTTGCCAGGATGTAATCCCGCTCGTGCTGAACGTGAGCAGCTGCGACAGTTTTTTCTACAACAGCGTCATGTACACGAGCAGCGGAAGTTATGAGCATGCTTTCGTCACCGCGCGCGGCTGCGACAGCACCGTCACGCTGAACCTCACGATCCTGCATGCTTCCGCCGCCGCCGATTCGATCACCGCCTGCGATTCGCTCACGTGGATCGATGGGAATACGTATACGAGCAGCACCGGCGGCATCACGTACAACTACGCCGGCGGTGCTGCCAACGGCTGCGACAGCCTCGTCACCTTGCACCTCACGATCAACAGCTCGGCCGGCAGCACCGACGTGCAAACCGCCTGCGATTCGCTCACGTGGATCGACGGCAACACGTACACCTCGAGCAACAGCACGGCGACCTACACTTTCGTCAACCCCGGCGGCTGCGACAGCATCGTCACGCTCGACCTGACGATCACGGCGGTGGATGATTCCGTCACGCAGAACGGCAATACGCTCACCTCGGGCCAGGCCGGCGCCACCTACCAGTGGGTGGATTGCGGAAACGATCAACCTGTGCCGGGCGCGACGGGGCAATCGTTCACGCCGACCATCGCCGGTCATTACGCCGTGATCGTGACGGTGAACGGGTGCCAGGACACTTCAGCCTGCATGGATATGACGACGCTCGGTGCGCCGGGGGCATTTTCGCACGGACGGCTGCGTCATTTTCCCAACCCGGCGGACGAGCAGCTGAATATTGTTTTCTCCCTGCAGCAATCCACGACGTTCCGGGTGACGCTTGAAGATGTTTACGGCAGGAACGTAACACGCCTGGACTACGATCTGCACAGCGGAACGAGCACCGTGACGATCGACCTGGAGCAGCTGCCTGCCGGCGTGTACCTGCTCGGCATCAGCGACGGAGCGCGAACGGAAACGAGCAAGCTGATCATCCGCTGATTTTTTTGCCGCATAAAAAGAGCGGCTGTCTTTAGGAGGCAGCCGCTCTTTTTTAAAGATTGATCGAGCTATTTTTTCCTGCCCGGATCTTTCTCGTCCTTCAGCGACGGGAACACCGTTTTCAATTGCCGCTCCATCGACTTTGCGAGCTTCTTCGCTTTCTTGCGCGAGGTCACAGGCGCTTTCGTGGGTTTCGCAGGGATCGCTTTTTTGAATTTGATCTGCGGAACAGGCTGCGGCTTGTCGCCGGGGCGGATGGCGCCGGGAACGAATTCACGCGGCTCCGCGCAAGTGGTTTTTTCCATGCAGGCTAAGAAGCTTTTCAGATCGATGCCCCATTCGGCCAAACGTTTCCCGGCGACGCTCACCGATTTCGGATCCCGGAACAGGCAGTGCAGCAGGTCGCACAGCACGTCTTTCGGGCCGGGCTGCGGCGCGGGTTCGTTCCTGCCGTAGTACACGCCGGCCGTCAGCGTTTTCTCTCGCGTGAACGTGCGGCCTTTGCTGGTGGCGCCTTCCGCGCGCAGGCGGAACACGTATACGCCGGTCATGGAAGTGACGAACACCGTGCTGTATTTTCCCTCGCTCTCTTCCGAAAGCTGCAGCGACGAAACGCTCTGGTCGGGATGCGTCACCTCGGCCCACACCGAAGCGTGGCCTTTCATCGGCACGTCGTATTCCTTCAGCGTGGCGAACAGCTTGACCGCCGCGCCGGGCGTGAACGTTTCCTGCAGTCTCCACGCGTTGAAAGCGAGGTTGCTCGTCGCATGCACGATGAAGCTGTACGGCAGGTAATCGTTCACCGCCGGGCTGACCGTGGCCTGCGCAAGATCTTTGCCTTTCATCAGGCGAATGATCTCTTTTTCATCTTTGAGCGCGAGGATCGCATTCCAGGTGCCTGCGTGGCTGCCGTCGGCGCCGGCGGGAAGAGCGGGCAGCGTCATGCGGTAGCAGATCACCTGCTGGCCCATGATGTGTTGAATGTTCGCGCTTACGGACGAAGGCTTGATCAGCTGTCCGCCCGGCGTCTGCAGGATGAAATCGAGGAACTTCGGCACAGGGCACAGCGTGATCGCGTCGAGGTAAATGTCGGCTTCGGTGACTTTGAACGGGATGATGTCTTTCGAGCCGTAGAAGAGCTTGCCGTTCGGATCGAGGATGACCTGCGAGTTCATCACGCCGGCCAGCATCTGCACGAAATATTTCGTGAGGTTGAAGCGCTGCTCGTCGCTGCTCATGTTGCCGGTGATGATCAGGTCGCCGTTCGTGTTCGACGTGATGTCGTTCAGCGCCTGGTCGCTCACTTCGCCGGGCGGGCCGAAGCCGATCGCGTAGGTGCGGTTCGTCACTGTGCCGCCGGGCAGCTCGCTGATGTACGGATGCACGTTCTCGTTGCCGTCCGTCAGCACGATCATCGATCTGTTGTCGTGCGTGGCAGTGGTCAGCTCGATGGCGCCCTGCTGTATGCCTCCGCCGATCCAGGTCGCCCCGCGCGGGCTGAGGTCGACGCCGCCGAAAGAAGGCGCGCCGGCCACGTCCTGCATGGAAATAGGCGCATCCACGATGTCGTCGAAGGTGACCACCGCCACCTCGTCGTTGGGCAGCATCAGGTCCCTGAACACGCCGATGGCGTTGATGAGCAGCTGGCTGCGCGTGCTGCCGCCGCCCGCCGCCGCCGACATGCTGCCGCTGCGATCGAGCACGAGCGCAATGGAATTATTTTCGCGCGGGACGGTCGTCGCCGTGAGCGTGACGGAGAAGTCGCCCAGCGGGAATTCGTCGCCTTCGTTCGCGGCGTAATAGCCTTCGTCGTCGATGATGTACGCGTGAATGTTCACCGTGCTGTTGGGGATCGCGCCGGCCACGGCTGTGAACTGCACCCACACGTAGCCGTAAAAGAAATCATCGGCCTCGACCGGCTCCGCCGTGAATTCGATCCCCATCGGCGTGAGGCCGAAATTTCCGCCGGGCGCGCCGGTGATGCGGAAGCGGACCTGGCGGCAGCCCTTCATTTTAAATTTCACCGCCTTGTAGCTCGTCAGCCCTTCGGGAATGCCGGTGAAATCCAGCGTCGGTGCGGGCGCTTCGATCTCGGGCAGATCGGTATCGTACCATACGCCGTCGCCGTGCATGGTGTGGCCGTCGATCACTTGCGCAGGCGTTGTGCTGCCCGCCCAGGGTGCGATCTCGCCCGCCTCGAAAAAAGTCATCGCGGAATTCAGCGGCGTTCCCGAGCCGGCCGTGTAAAAGGTGCCGCCCGGGTTCCTGTACTGCCACAGCGACCACATGCGGTCGATGGCGGCGTGGTGCATGAAGAAAACGGGATCGTTCGGCGAGGTCATGCCCAGCATGTTTCCCCCGACCCAGCGGTGCACGAGGTTATGCAGATCTTCCGATCGGAACCTGAGCGTAGCGTAAGTGCCGGCCGCCAGCGCCGACCGGAACGTCGTGTTGGTGCCTTCTACGACCACATCGTTTTGCGGAAGGTTTTGCGCGTTGTTATCAGGGTCGGGGTCGGTGAATTCGCCGAAGGCGCGCAGCAGGAAATCCGGCCAGGTGTTGTCGTCTTTCATGATGATCGGCCAGTTATCCGGATCGAAGGGATACGGGTACGGATCGGCCGCGCCGTCCTCGCGCATTACGCGATCGTCCTCGGTATCCGTACCGTCCACCCCGATGAAATCATGACGGAACGGGAATCCCGGGTCGCCGGCGGCCTGCTCGCGCGTCCAGTCCCAATAAGGGATCATCACCAGCGGATCGATCGCCTGAAGATCTTTTTCGAACTGGTAGAGCAGCTCGCGGTGCCAGGGAAAGAAAGATGAATTTCCATGCGCCCAGGTGTTGCCGTTCATCATGGCGTTCATGTGGATCATGGCGTAATCGTCGTAACGGCTCATGTGTCCGGGCATGAGCACGCTGTCGTGCTGCGACTGATCCTTCAGCGCGACGATCGCGTCGATGAAACGCTTTTTTTCGATGTCGTCGAGATGCTTGAAGTTTTTTCTGCATTTCATAGAGCGTGATTTTTTTAAGGATTTGAAAAAAGAATTTCACTGAGGGAAATGGGTACTGCCGTGGACACAATATATTTTAAATGCATACGCAAATGGGGAATAACCAGCCGAGACAAGATGATTTTATCAACTACTTCTGATGGTTTTTATCAACGACTTCCGAAAGTAGGGAGCAGCCTGGATTTATGAATCGAAGGAGGGATTTGCGCTTCCGTTTTCGCCGGTTTCAAGCGCCAATGTTGCGCGGCTCATAGGATGTATTCCTGCCGCGTCTTGAGGAAACAAGGGTTGTCGGCAGTAAAGAAGCGGGGAAATGCAGCGGACTGGTTATAAATGAAAAAGTCCCGCTTTAGCGAGACTTTCGTGGAGAATATCGGAGTCGAACCGATGACCTCTTGCATGCCATGCAAGCGCTCTAGCCAGCTGAGCTAATCCCCCAATAAATGCGTGAACGGGCGACAAAAATACGAATTTTTCCTGCAAATAAATAATTCCTTTATCTCTGCAGGCATTGGAAAAAGGCGCCCCGCCGCAATTCAGCGAAGCGCCTTTCTTAATCCAGCGGCTCCCTGGAAACCTTCGCTGGTTTTTACAAGAGCTTCAGCTCCTGCAGCGCTTTGATGTTCAGCTTGATTTTTTCCTCGAGCAAGCCGAAAATAATTTTAGCCGGTTTGAGCGACGACATTTCCCAGCTCAGCGACAGGCCGGGCCACAGGTCCGTGGTGTGATCCTTATCCAGCATGATCTCGCCGTCGAACAGCTTCAGCGAGCTGGCTTTCCGTTCGGCTTTTGGCTTGCAGACGTTCATCAGGTCGCCGCACAGCTCCATCGCGTCGTATACGTGCTTGCCGTTCACGTTCATCAGCAGGCTTTCGCCTGTTTCACCGGCGAAGCTTTGCACGATCTCGGCGCGGTCGCCTTGCACGATGATGGTGAACGAATGATCGGATTGGCCGATGTTGACGCGGAAAACAGCGCCGATCTTCTCGGAGCAGATCGACTGGATCTGGGAGCAAAGCTCGATCATGGCATAACTCAGCGCATCCGCATTTCCGCCGCCGGCCCCCGAGCCCATCGCCTTGACGTTTTGCAGCAGCGCATACAAGCGCTTGGAGGTGTCGAAGCAGCTGGTCCAGGAAACCCAGCCGCTCTTGACGATGGTAGGCGCGTTCTTCTTGAATTCCCGCACCTCCAGTTGTTGTTTCGCTTTCTCGAAATCGCCATACACATCCAGGTCAGTAATGATCTCCAGGATATTCTTGTCTTTTATGCCGGTCGATTTCGCGATCTCCAGGATCATTTCCCCGATTCCCTTTATGAAAACCGATTGCTCTTCCTGTCCGCCGACGATGGATGAGTTCAGGCCTTGCTCTTCCAGCCACGCGGAGAGCTCGCCGTATTCGGAACCCAGGTCGATCGCCATGTCATTGAACGTTTCCACCAGGTCGTTACGGTTCTGGCTCTGCAGGTAAGCGTCGACGCGTTCTAGGATCGGCCGTGCTGCGTCCGCCCCGTTCACGGTAAAAACGCCCTGCGTCACGGCCTGTTTTTCCTGATGCGCAGGCGCAAAATTTTCCGGGAAATTTTTTTCGGATCGTTGCTTCAGCTGCAAGGTGGCAGCAAAGGGCCGAACGGTTTGCCGCTGTAAAGTGGGGCGGAATGAAAGCGGCTCCGCCGCTTGCGCTGTCGCCGCGCGCAGCCGGTCCTCGCCGGCCTGCGCGGATGATCCCGGCTGACCTTGTTTTTGCTCCGGGCCTGCTGCGCGAAGCTGGTGCGCTGCCGCCTTGCTCGTGTTCTCCGAACTGTTCTCCGCGTGTGTGTTCATGAGAAATCACCCTGCTTTCGAATGGAAAATTACCGGTTCGGAATGATTTCCCCCCAGGCTGTTCAAAACTCTCCAATACGCAGCCTTTTTCCCAAAGGTTGGGTTCCCCGATCGTCTTTGTGTTAAATCGTAATTAACAGTGAAAACTGTGTTTTTTCAAAGAGGATTTGATTTAAATTGCATCAACAATTCTGCCCGGCAAACGCAGGATTGGACACATGGTAACTCAATGTCCGAAGCGGAGGCGAACTTTTCTGCCCGGACAAAAAACGCGAAGTCATGAAACACGTGACTATTTTTTATTCCCGCCTGCTTCTGTTCTTCCTGGCCGCTCTCGCCGGGACGAATAGCCTGCGCGCACAAGATCCGGACGGCTTTTCAAAACTCGAGCCTGCTGAAAAAGCGCCGAAGATCCGCCCCGCGGTCACTTCTTCCGTCAACACTGGCCTGGTGTTCGAGGAGAACCGCAACCAGTGGCCGGGCCAGGTGCGCTTCATGGCCGATGCGGGCGGCGGCGTGCGCCTCTTCATGGAGGACGGCCGTTTCACCTACGTGAAATACGACCAGGAAAAATTAGCGGAGATCCACGACAAGAAGCACGGCAGCGAAGAAGATCATCACGGGCATCCGAAATACGATCCGAAGAACGAGGTGATCGACATGCACGCCTTTCGCGTGTACTTCACCGGCGCGAATACCGGCGCGCGCGTCACGGGACAAAAACGCGAAACCTGGTACCGCAATTATTTCATCGGCAACGACCAGTCGCGCTGGGCGAGCAACGTCGGTGTGTACAAGCAAGTGCAGTACTCGAACATCTATCCCGGCATCGACCTGCTGGCCTACGATCGCGAAGGCTGGTTCAAGTATGATTTCATCGTGACGCCCGGCGCGGATGCTTCGCAATTGAAAATGCGTTTCGAAGGCGTGGAAGGAATTTATTTGCGCGATAACCGTCTCGTCATTCCCACCTCTGCAGGCGATCTCATCGAAGACCGTCCGTATTCGTACCAGCTTATCGGCGGAAAAAAAGTGGAGGTGCCTTGCCTCTACGAATTGTCGCCCGACGGGAATTCCGTTTCGTTCGTTTTTCCCGGCGGTTACGATGAAAATTACCAGCTCATCGTCGATCCCACGCTCGTGGCCGCCACTTATTCCGGCGCGCCCGCCAGCACGATGACCTTCGGGCACTGCGCCACGTACGATCTCGGCGCGAACATTTACACCGGCGGCGAATGCTTCAACACCGGCTACCCGACCACGCCCGGCGCGTTCCAGATGACCTTCGGCGGCGGCGGCGTTGACGTAGCCGTGAGCAAGCTCGATCCCAACGGCTCCACGCTCATCTGGTGCAGCTATCTCGGCGGCAACGGCAGCGATCTTCCGAACAGCCTCGTCACGAACAGCGCCGGCGAGCTTTACATGCTCGGCACCACCGACTCGCCGAACTACCCGACCTCTACCGGCTGCTACGACAATTCGTTCAACGGAACCGTCGACATCGCGCTCAGCGCGCTCAACAGCACCGGCACCGCGCTCGTGGGCTCCACCTACGTCGGCGGCTCGAACAACGACGGCGCGGGCGGCACCTTCTTCATGAACGGCCATGACGCCATGCGCGGCGAAGTGGTGATCGACAACGCCGGCAATCCCTGGGTGGCCAGCTACACGAACTCTTCGAACTACCCGACGACCACCGGCGCGTACGACCAAAGCCTGAACGGCGGCTTCGATGCCTGCGTGTTCCGCATGACGCCGAATCTCGCCACGCTGCAGTGGAGCACTTTCCTCGGCGGCACGGGAAATGAATTGGGCTACGGCATCCGCGTGAACAACGGCGGCGAAGCCTTCGTCTGCGGCCCCACTTCCAGCAGCGATTTCCCGATCACCGTCGGCAGCTATCAAACCACTTACCAGGGCGGCACCTGCGACGGGTACATGACGCACTTCAACGCGGCGGGCTCGGGGCTGGTCGCTTCTTCATTTTTCGGAACGGCGCAGAACGACGTGAACTATTTCATCGCGCTCGACGTGCCCGGCAACCCGTACATCTATGGCACCACGGCAGGCACGACACCTACGACGGTCGGCGTGTACTCGAATGCGGGCAGCGGCAACTTCGTGGCGAAGTTCGATCCGAATTTCAACGCGCCGATATTTGCGACGCAGTTCGGGAGCCCGGGATCGTACATGGAGCCGGAAGCGTTCATGGTGGACACGTGCGAAAATCTATACATGTCCGGGTTCACTTCTACAGCGCAGTACCCGGTGACCAACAACGCGCTCTACAGCACGCAGCCCGGCGGCGGCTCCTGCTATTTTATCGTGCTGAAGCAAAACGCCACGCAGCTGATGTACGGCACGTTCTACCATGGCTGGCACGTGGACGGCGGCACCAGCCGCTTCGATCCGAACGGAACGATTTACCAGGGCATCTGTATCGGCTCGGGCGGCGCGACTACGCCCGTGTGGGCCTTCGACAACGGCACGAGCCCGTCGTCCTGGGACATGTTCGTCGTGAAGATCGCCTTCCAGCTCAGCGGCACCATCGCTTCCGCCTCCGCCGCGCCCAGTGACACGATCTGCGCGGGCAGCTCGATCAGCTTCACGAACTCGAGCATCGGGGTGGATTACGTCTGGGATTTCGGCGACGGATCACCGACGGATACCACGACATCGCCGAGCCACACGTACAACACGCCAGGCTCGTACCAGGTGATGCTCGTTGCGATCGACTCCACGAGCTGCATCGTGACGGATACCACGTATTTGACGATCACCGTGCTCGCCACGCCCATCGTGAACCTGGGGCCCGACACGATGCTGTGCAACGCGGCCAGCGTGCTGCTCGATGCCGGCAATCCCGGGTTGACCTACACCTGGTCGAACGGCGCGACGACGCAAACGATCACAACCAATACGCCCGGCACGTACTGGGTGGAAGCGGACAACGGCGTTTGCCAGGACAGCGATACGATCGTGGTCTCCATCGTCACGCCGCCATCGAGCTTCAACGACACCATGCTCTGCGCCGGCTCGCCGCTGACGCTCGACGCGAACAATCCCGGCGCTTCGTATAATTGGTCTACAGGCGCAACGACGCAAACGATCAACGTGAGCACGAGCGGGATCTATTGGGTGGATATTTCTTCGGGCAGTTGCGTCGTGACGGACAGCATGCAGGTGACGTTCATTCCGTACCCGGTCGTTTCGCTCGCGAACGACACGGTGATCTGTCCCAACAACACGCTGACGCTCGACGCCCAAAATCCCGGCTACACGTACTTGTGGTCCACCGGCGCGACGACGCAGACGATCACGGTGACCACGCCGGGCACGTATTCCGTTACGGTGACGAATGAATTGTGCTCCGCTTCCGATTCCACCGAAGTGATCAACATCGCGCCGATCGCCCTCGCCGACAGCATTTCCATCTGCGACGTCGCCGGCCTCACGCTCGATGCCGGCATACCGAACGCCACTTCGTACATCTGGTCGACAGGTGAAACGACGCAAACGATCGAGGTGCAGGAAGAAGGCATGTACTGGGTGAATGTGGATGCCGACGGCTGCCTCATCAGCGACACCACGTACGTCGACGGCGAGCTGGGCGGCGGAACGCTTTACGTGCCGAACACCTTCACGCCGAACAACAACAACCTGAACGAACGTTTCATGGCCGTGAGCAGCGAGGTCGTTTATTTCCACATGATGATCTTCGACCGCTGGGGCCAGCTGCTCCTCGAGACGGACAACATCCACAAAGGCTGGGACGGCACGTACAAAGGCAAGATCGTGCAGGAGGACGTGTACGTGTACAAGATCGAGTACCGCACGCCTTGTTCGGAGAAAACGGTGCGCAGGATCGGGCACGTGCTGGTGCTGCGCTGAGAAAAACCTCTTCATTATAAAAACAGCGGCGGAACTTTTAGCTCCGCCGCTGTCGATTTATCCCGGAAGATCTTCACCGGGAATTCCAGTGATCATGGATCGGTTGGTCGTATGGTTGGTAATTAGTCCATGATCATCTGTGTGACTTTGAATTCTGTTCTGCGGTTCCACTGGTGTTCTTCCTCCGTGCAGATCACGCCGTCGGCGCAGCGGTTGAGCAGCATCGTCTCGCCGTAGCCCCGCGCCGTCATGCGATCGGTGTCGATGCCTTTGGAGATGATGTAGTCTACCGCCGACTGCGCGCGGCGCTGCGAGAGGCGATCGTTGTAGGCGTGCGAGCCGCGGGCGTCGCAGTGCGAGCTGAGCTCGATCTTCACCTTCGGATTGTCATTGAGGAAACGCACCAGCTTGTCGAGCTCGATGGCGGCATCCGGGCGGATGAACGACTTGTCGAAATCGTAGTAGATGTTCTCCAGGCGCACCGATTTGTTGATCACGATCTCTTCCATGAAGATCTCCACCGTCGTAGTATCCTGCAGCTTGCCGCGGAAAGCGGGCGTGGTGACGGTTGCCGTGGCGTTGTAGTAACCTTCCTTGCGCACTTCGAAATCGAACTTCGTCAGCGAATCTGCGCGGAAAAGGATCGTGCCTTTCTTGTCGGTTTGCATCGTGGCCATCTCGCTGCTCTTCGCGTTGCGCACATCGACGTTCACTTCCTCGATGGGCTGGCGCGAATCGGCGTAATACACGATCGCCTTCACGAAGAAGTTGGCCGGCTTGCGCTTGAACGCGTAGATGTTGTCGCGGCCTTCGGTGTTGTCGCGGTTGCTCGAGAAGAATCCCGATACGCCGTCGCTGTTCACGAGAATGCCGAAATCGTCGTACGTGCTGTTGAACGGCGCGCCCAGGGCCACCGGCTCGCCGGGCTGGTTGCCGTTCAGCTCGCTGCGGAAAATGTCCAGGCTGCCTGCGCCGGGCAACCCGTCCGACGAGAAATACAGCAGGGCTTTTCCTTCAGCGTCGGCGTGGATGACGGGGAACATCTCGTCTCCGGCGGTGTTGATGGATTTGCCGGCGTTCTCCGGCTTGCCCCATTCACCGTTCTCTTTCAGATCGGAGTAGTAGATGTCCGTGCCGCCTTCGCCGCCGGGCATGTCGGAAATGTAGAAGAGGCGCTTGCCGTCGGGCGTGATGGCGGGATGTCCCATCGAATGATCGGGCTTGTTGTACTCGAACGATTCGACTTCGCCCCATTCGCCGTCTTCACCGCGCTCGGCCATGCACAGCTCCAGGTGGTTCTCGTTGTCGAGCGACTTCACCGGGCGCTTGTTCTTCATCTTGCTGCGCGTGAAGAACATTTTGCTGCCGTCGGGCGAAAGGATGGCTGCGCCTTCATGATACTCGGAGTTGATCTCGCCTTTCAGCGAGCTCACGTCGAACGCAGGCGCTTTGGTGACCGAAGCCACGCCGCCTACCGATTCTTCTTCCTCTTCGTGGATCTCTTTCAGCTGCAGCGTCTGCCCCGTTCCCGACTGCTGCACTTCTCTTTCTCTCGGCGAAAGCACGTAGAGATCGAGAAAGCCGTTGCCGGTGCGCTGGTCGACGGGACCGCTCGCGAGCACCGAAGTGTTCGCAGAGACAAGCAGGTCGTCACCCATGCGCGAGGTGCTGAACGCGGATCCCACGAAGCCGAGCTCCAGCTTGTTCGTAGCGTAGAGCGTGTCCATGGACTGCTCCACGCTGCCGCTGGCTTGTGCGGCGCAGGACTGGCGCATGTTCTGCGCCATCTTGTCCTTCGGCTCGTCCTGCAGGTACTCGTCGAGCACTGCCAGCGCTTCGGGACATTTGCCCTGGGCTTTCAGCACTTCCGCGTAATGCAGGCGGTCGCTTCTGTCTGCTTCGGAGGCGTGGATCGCTTTGCGGTACCATTCTTCGGATTCCGCGTAACGGTTCATTTCCCTGTAGCAGTCGGCCAGGCGGAGCATATCTTCCGGATCGTTTTTTTCCGGATTTTCCCGCAAGGCGCCTTCATATAATTGTGCGGCGGTAACGAAGCTTTCGTTCCTGTAATGACGTTCGGCTGAATTAAGCTGCCTGCTTCTGCAGCCTGCGGCGATCGTTATTATCGCAATGGCCAATATGGCGTATCTGGTTTTCATGGCTCATGGTTCTAAAAGAATCGAACTGATTTATACTTTATATCGCCCTGATCCTTTACAAAATCCCAGGCCAGCATGATTTCATGCGAGCCGCTGTTGTGATGCCGGAGATTCGTCAGCGCCCAGTCGAAGGCGTAGCCGATGCGCAGGTTGCGTGTAGCCTGGTACTCGACCATGCCGACCATGCCGTCCTTGCCGCGGTACGAAGCCCCCACCCAAAGCGTTTTGTAAAAGAAGAAATGCAGGTTGTAATCGAACTGCACCGGCGCCTCCTCGACATACTTCACCAAGATGGATGGCTTGATGTCGAAGTTCTTGCCTGCGGGTATAGCGTAACCTGCCGTTCCGAAGTAGTGCCGCTCTAAACGCTGCGGCGTCTGGTCATTGCCTGCGAACAGGAAATCTCCTTGCTCAAAGCTTAAGAAATTCGGGAGCGAAACCCCCGCGTAAAAGCGATGCGTGTAGAAGTAAAGTCCTGCTCCGGCTACGGGAAGAATTCGTCCGTTGATGTCCGAGGTGAACACCTGGTCGGCTTCGTCCCAGATCACTAGGTCGGAAAGGCGGGCGCTGTAGTGCTCGATGCCGCCCGACAAACCTGCGGCGAGACGCGCTCTTTCACCTAAAGGAAGATGGTAAGAGAACGATCCCTGTACGCGGGTGCGGCGGGTGACGCCGATGATGTCGTTGCTGACGATAGCTCCCAAACCGAGACGCGTGTCTTTGATCGGCGTGTCGAAGGAGAGAAAGCTGGTCAGCGGCGAACCGTTAAAATTGACCCACTGTTTCCGGCCAAGCAAAGTAACGTTGGCGTAAGGATGGCTTCCGGCGTAAGCCGGGTTCAGGAAGTGTCCGCTGAACATGTACTGGCTGATCATCGGATCCTGTTGGGCCTGGGCCCGCGGCGCTCCGCAAAGGAGCGCCGCGAGTAGGCCAGCGAATATGATTCTATTCGTTTTCATGATTATCGGCGTATATCAACGTAATTCTTAAGAGTGATTTCACCTCCGTTGACACTGAGTATCACGAAGTAGGTAGCATCCGGCAGATGATCGCCGTTGTTGTTCTCGCCGAACCACTTGTTATTGTAGTTGTCGGCATCGAACACCAGGTTGCCCCAGCGGTTGTAGATCTCCAGCCGGCTGTTCGGGAAGGCTTCGAGACCTTGCACCACGAAGAAGTCGTTCTGACCGTCGGCGTTCGGGGAGAAGCCGGTCGGCATGGCGAGATCCAGCGGCTGGAGCAGGGTGATCACACCTTCAGCAACGCAGCCGTTGGCATCCGTAGTGGTCACCGAGTACGTGCCTGCGGGCAGGCCGTCCAGGTTCTGCGTCGTGGAGCCGTTCGACCAAACGTAGGTGTACGGGGAGGTACCGCCGTTCACCGTCAGCTCGATCGATCCGTCATTGCCGCCGAAGTTGCTGATGTTGTAACCGGCGATCACGGCCGGGCTCGACAGCGCCAGGGTCATCTGCGCGGGCTGCGATACGACGAACGTATCCGTCATGCTGCAGCCTTGTCCGTCGGTCACCGTCAGGATGTACGTGCCGGGTTCGACGTTCGTCAGGTCTTCCGTCGTAGCGCCGTTCGACCAGGAGTACGTGTAGGGAGCAAGTCCGTTGCTCACCGTTACGTCCACCATGCCGTTGTGATCACCGTAGCAGAGGATGTGCTGCACGTTGCCGCTGGCTGCGAGGCCGATGGTCGAGCTCACGCTGCCCGAAAGCGACGTGGTGCAGCCGTTGGCGTCAGAGACGATCACCGTGTAGGTGCCTGTAGACAGGTCGGTGAGGTCCTGCTGAACGGAGCCGTTCGACCAGAGATACGTGTACGGTGACACGCCGCCGTTAAGCGTCAGGTCGAGAGCGCCGTTGGTCGCGCTGCAGTTGGCCGAGCTGGCGAGCATGAAGCCGGTCAGCGCCATCGGTTCGTTCATCACGACGATGTGCTGCGCCTGGCAACCGTTGCCGTCGCTCACCGTTACCGTATACGAGCCTGCGCCGATTCCCGAAATATTCTGGGAAGTGGAAGCGTAGCCGTTCGGGCCGCTCCAGGCGTAAGTGTACGGTGCGTTGCCGCCGGTGATCGACAGGTTGATGCTGCCGTCGCTGCTGCCGTTGCACGAGACGTTGAATCCGCCGTTGAACGACGAGCTGGTGGAAGACACGACGATCGGCGTAGACTGCTGAACGGTTGCGCTCAGCGTGGCCGAGCAGCCGTTAGCATCCGTCACGATCACCGAGTAGCTTCCGCCGCCGAGATTGATCACGTCCTGCGAAGAGGCCGAGAAGCTGTTCGGGCCGCTCCAGGCATAAGTGAACGGCATCGTGCCGCCGCTTACGCCCAGGTCGATGGCGCCGGTGTTGAACGAGCAGTTGGCGTCGATCACGCTCGAAGTGAGCGTCAGCGCTGCAGGTTCAGAGATATTCACCGAAACGTTCACCGAGCAGCCGTTGACGTCGGTCACAGCTACGATGTACGCGCCCGCGCTCAGTCCGATCGCCGTAGCGCCGGTCTGTGCAGGATTCGTATTCCAGCTGTACAGGTACGGGGCAGTGCCGCCGCTCACCGATACGGTCGCTGAACCATTGGCGCCGCCGAAGCAGTCCACGTTGGTTTGCGCGCTTACCGATGCGCTAAGCGCAGCTGCAGGTTGCGAAATCACCACCGAAGCAGAAGCGCTGCAGCCGTTGGCGTCCGTGATCGTCACGATGTACGTGCCGGCCACGAGGCCGCTTGCCGTTGCGCCGGTCTGGATCGGCGTGGTGTTCCAGCTGTAAGTATAAGGTGCAGTGCCGCCCGAGACGCTCACCATTGCGCTGCCCGTGTTATCGCCGAAGCAATTCACGTTGGTCTGCGCGCTGATGGAAGCGCTGATCGAAACTGCAGGTTGCGTAATGCTCACCGAAGCAGAAGCGCTGCATCCGTTGGCGTCCGTCACCGTCACCACGTAGGTGCCGGCAGCGAGGCCGTTGGCGGTAGCACCGGTCTGCACCGGCGTAGTGTTCCAGCTGTAGCTGTACGGAGCCGTTCCGCCGCTCACCGAAACAGTAGCCGATCCGTCGTTGCCGCCGAAGCAGCTCACGTTGGTCTGCGCGCTGATCGATGCGCTGAGCGAAGCGGAGGGGCCGAGAATGGTCACCGAAGCCGAAGCAGTGCATCCGTTGGCGTCCGTCACCGTCACCACGTAGGTGCCGGCAGCGAGGCCGCTGGCTGTAGTGCCGGTCTGCACGGGAACCGTGTTCCAGCTGTAGCTGTACGGAGCGATGCCGCCGATCGCCAGGACGGTAGCGGAGCCGTTCGCGTTGCCGTAGCAATCCACGTCGGCCTGCGCCGTGATCAGGGCGTTCAGGATCAGCTGCGGCTGCGTGATCACCACCGTTACGGAAGTGATGCAGTCGTTCGCATCAGAGATCGTCACCACATAAGTGCCGGCAGCGAGGCCGCTGGCTGTGGCGCCGGTCTGCATCGGCGTGGTATTCCAGCTGTAGCTGTACGGAGCCGTTCCGCCGCTCACCGAAACAGTTGCAGAACCGTTCGCGCCGCCGTGGCAGCTGACGTTGGTTTGCGCGCTGATCGAAGCGAGCAGTGTGGAAGAAGGCTGCGTGATCGTCACCGAAACAGTAACGCTGCAACCGTTGGCGTCCGTCACCGTCGCGATGTACGCGCCGGCAGTGAGGCCGCTGGCTGTGGCATTGGTCTGGATCGGCGTCGTGTTCCAGCTGTAGCTGTAGGGAGCCGTTCCGCCGTTCACCGTGATCGTTGCCGAGCCGTCGTTGCCGCCGAAGCAGGTCACGTTGGTCTGGGCGTCGAGCGAAGCGCTCAGCGAAGAAGCAGGTTCAGTGATCACCACCGAAGCGGAAGCAGAGCAACCGTTCGCATCGGTGACCGTTACGATGTACGTACCTGCGGCGAGGCCGCTGGCCGTTGCACCGGTCTGAGCCGGGATCGTATTCCAGCTGTAGCTGTAGGGCGCAGTTCCGCCGCTCACCGAAACAGTGGCAGAGCCGTTCGCGCTGCCGAAGCAGTTCACGTTGGTCTGCGCGCTGATCGAAGCGCTGAGCGAAGCCGTCGGGCCGCTGATGATCACCGAAGCGGAAGCCTGGCAGCCGTTCGCATCAACGATGCTCACGATGTAGGTTCCTGCTGCAAGACCGCTTGCCGTAGCGCCGGTCTGCGCGGGGATCGTATTCCAGCTGTAGCTGTAAGGTGCGGTTCCGCCGCTCACCGAAACAGTCGCAGATCCGTTCATGTTGCCGAAGCAGTCCACGTTGGTCTGCGCGCTGATCGAAGCGCTGAGCGAAAGCGCGGGCTGCGTGATCACCACCGAAGTGCTGACCGAGCAACCGTTGGCATCGGTAATCGTCACCACGTAAGTGCCGGCAACAAGACCGCTCGCCGTAGCGCCGGTCTGGATCGGCGTGGTGTTCCAGCTGTACGAGTACGGAGCCGTGCCGCCGCTCACCGAAACAGTAGCAGAACCATTTGCACCGCCGAAGCAGTTCACGTGGGCCTGCGCGCTGATCGATGCGCTGAGCGCAGCAGAGGGCTGGCTGATCGTCACCGAAGCGGTTGCGATGCAACCGTTGGCGTCGATGACCGTCACGATGTACGTGCCTGCGGCAAGGCCGCTTGCCGTAGCACCGGTTTGTACAGGAATAGTATTCCAGCTGTAGCTGTAAGGCGCGGTGCCGCCGCTCACCGAAACAGTGGCAGAGCCGTCCGTGCTGCCGAAGCAGGACACGTCAGCCTGCGCGCTGATCGAAGCGCTGAGCGACATCTGCGGCTGGGTGATCACGACCGAAGCGGAAGCGGAGCAACCGTTCGCGTCGGTGATCGTCACCACGTACGTTCCTGCGGCAAGACCCGTAGCGATAGCGCCGGTCTGCGCGGGAACCGTGTTCCAGCTGTAGCTGTAAGGAGCAGTGCCGCCGGTCGCCAGGACAGTGGCAGAACCGAGGCTGTCGCCGAAGCAGGCAACGTTGGTCTGCGCGCTGATCGAAGCGCTGAGGGACATCTGCGGTTGCGAGATCACCACCGAAGCGGAAGCGCTGCAGCCGTTGGCGTCGGTGATCGTCACGATATACGTGCCGGCCACGAGGCCGCTGGCGGTGGCGCCGGTCTGGATCGGCGTGGTGTTCCAGCTGTAAGAGTAAGGTGCAGTGCCGCCGCTGACCATCACCGTGGCGCTGCCGTTCGATCCGCCGAAGCAGGATACGTTGACAGAGCTGTCGATGCTGGCGCTGAGCGAGCCTGCAGGTTGAGTAATCGTTACTGCGACGGAAGCTTCGCAACCGTTCGCATCAGTGATCGTCACCACGTACACGCCGGCAGACAAGCCGCTGGCGGTAGCGCCGGTTTGGATCGGAGTCGTGTTCCAGCTGTAGCTGTACGGAGCCGTACCGCCGCTCACCGAAACAGTGGCAGAGCCGTTCGCGTTGCCGAAGCAGTTCACGTTGGTCTGCGCGCCGATCGAAGCGCTGAGCGCGGCCGAAGGCTCAGTGATCGTCACCGAAGCGGAAGCCGTGCAGCCGTTGGCGTCGGTCACAACTACGATGTACGTTCCTGCGCCGAGGCCGGAAGCGTTCGCGCCGGTCTGTACCGGAACGGTGTTCCAGCTGTACGAGTACGGGGCCGTACCGCCGCTGACGCTGACCGTTGCGCTGCCGTCACCGCTGCCGAAGCAGGAGATGTTGGCCTGCGCGCTGATCGAAGCGCTGAGCGGAGCGGAGGGGCCCATGATCGACACGGTGTCAGAGAACTGGCAGCCGTTGGCATCCGTGACCGTCACGATGTACGTGCCGATGGGAAGGTTCACGGCCATCTGCGTCGTCTGAACCGGGTTCGTGTTCCAGCTGTAGGTGTACGGCGGAACACCGCCCGAGACGGTCACGATAGCAGTACCCGTGCTGTCGCCGAAGCAGAGCACGTTCGAAGCGCAGGTCGGGCAGATGCGGCCGTCGAGCGAATCAAGCGGCTGCGAGATCGTCACCGAATCGGTAGCCACGCACTGGTTGGCGTCGATCACCGTTACGATGTACGTTCCTGCAGCAAGGCCGCTGGCCGTCGCGCCGGTCTGCACCGGGATGGTATTCCAGCTGTACGAATACGGAGCCGTTCCGCCGCTCGCCGAAACAGTGGCAGAGCCCGTTGCGCCGCCGAAGCAGTTCACGTTGGTCTGCGCGCTGATCGAAGCGCTGAGCGAAGCGGAGGGACCCGTGATCGTCACCGAAGCGGAAGCCGAGCAGCCGTTCGCATCTACGATCGTAGCGATGTAGGTGCCTGCTGCCAGGCCGGTCGCCGTAGCGCCGAGCTGTATCGGAGTCGTATTCCAGCTGATCAGATAAGGAGCAGTACCGCCAACCACCGAAACAGTGGCAGAGCCGTTCGTGTTGCCGAAGCAATCCACGTTGGTCTGCGCGCTGATCGAAGCGCTGAGCGACATCTGCGGTTGAGAAATAGTTACTGAAGCCGTATCGCTGCAACCGTTGGCATCCGTCACCGTCACGATGTACGTGCCGGCGCCGAGGCCCGTTGCAACAGCACCGGTCTGGGCAGGGATGGTATTCCAGCTGTAGCTGTACGGAGCCGTTCCGCCGCTCACCGAAACAGAGGCAGAACCCAGACTGTCGCCGAAGCAAGAGTTGTTGATCTGCGCGCTGATCGAAGCGCTGAGCGAATTGGCAGGCTCGGTGATCGTTACCGTTGCCGAAGCTTGGCAGTTGTTGGCATCCACGATGCTCACCACGTAAGTGCCGGCAGCAAGGCCGGTAGCGGTGGGCGTGAACTGCAGCGGCGTCACGTTCCAGATATACTGGTACGGAGCCGTGCCGCCGGTCACCAGAACAGTGGCAGAACCATTCGCGCCGCCGAAGCAGCTGACGTTGGTCTGCGCGCTGATCGAAGCGCTGAGCGGAGCGGCGGGCTGCGTGATCACCACCGTAGCGGAAGCCGAGCACTGGTTCGCGTCGAACACCGTCACTACGTAAGTGCCTGCGGACAGGCCGGTAGCGGTGTCGTTCGTCTGAACCGGGGTCGTGTTCCAGCTGAAGGTGTAAGGAGCGGTGCCGCCGCTGACGGAAACTACTGCAGCGCCGTTCGCACCGCCGAAGCAGCGCACGTTGTTCTGCGCGCTGATCGAAGCGCTGAGCGACATCTGCGGCTGGGTGATCGTCACCGAAGCGGAAGCGGAGCAACCGTTCGCGTCAACGATCGAAACCGTGTACACGCCTGCGCCGAGGCCGGAAGCCGTAGCGCTGGTTTGCACCGGCGTAGTGTTCCAGCTGTAGCTGTAAGGCGCCGTGCCGCCGCTCACCGAAACAGTGGCGGAGCCGTCCATGCTGCCGAAGCAAGACACGTTAGCCTGCGCGCTGATCGATGCGCTGAGCGACATCTGCGGTTGCGTGATCACCACCGAAGCGGAAGCAGAGCAACCGTTCGCATCGGTGATCGTTACGATGTATGCGCCTGCGCCGAGACCCGAAGCCGTAGCGCCGGTCTGCACCGGTGTCGTGTTCCAGCTATAAGAGTAAGGAGCCGTACCGCCGCTCACCGAAACAGTGGCAGAGCCGTTCGAACCGCCGAAGCAGCTCACGTTGGTCTGCGCGCTGATCGAAGCGCTGAGCGAAGCAGAAGGCTGCGAGATCGTAACAGAAACAGAAGTGGAGCACTGGTTGGCGTCGAAGATCGTCACCACGTATGTGCCGGCGGCAAGGCCGGTAGCGGTGGCGCCGGTCTGCACCGGTGTCGTGTTCCAGCTATAAGAGTAAGGAGCCGTTCCGCCGCTCACCGAAACAGTAGCCGAACCGTTGCTGCTGCCGAAGCAAGAAGCGTTGTTCTGCGCGCTGATCGAAGCGCTGAGCGCAGCGGAGGGCTGCGTGATCGTTACCGAAGCGGTAGCGCTGCAGCCGTTGGCATCCGTCACCGTAGCCACGTAGGTACCTGCTGCAAGACCGGTGGCCGTAGCCGAAGTCTGCACGGGGATCGTGCTCCAGGAGTAAGTGTACGGAGCAACACCGCCGCCTGCCACAACCGTAGCCGAGCCGCTGCCGCCGAAGCAGTTCGCGTTCACCGATCCGGAGATGGTGGCCGTTACTGCGGGAGGCTGGATCAGCGTCACCGTTGCGGAAGCCGAGCAGCCGTTGGCGTCA
>Ga0196978_1000058_pt1 | contig 53547 bp, 45 predicted proteins | sample S3v_2013CmetaG_FD_155491 | JGI IMG/M metagenome (GOLD analysis project Ga0196978, IMG submission 155491) | Soil microbial communities from Anza Borrego desert, Southern California, United States - S3+v_20-13C | ecosystem: Environmental > Terrestrial > Soil > Desert | place: USA: California... | reverse complement strand
TCGCATCAGCCACGAGGTGTTGTTCTATCGTTCGTACCTGAAGTGCGCGGCCGCCTCCGGCGTGCGCATCGTCAACAATCCGATCTGGTGGTCGGCCGACGACAAGTTCTTCGACAACCTCGTCGCGAAAGCGGCGAACGTCGCCGTCCCGCGCACCGTTCTCCTGCCGCACAAGCACCATCCACCGAACACGGAGGCGAAGTCGTTCCGCAACATGCAGATGGTCAACTGGGAGGAAGTCTTCTCTTACCTCGGCTGGCCGATCTTCATGAAGCCCGCGTATGGCGGCGGCTGGAAAGACGTCTACAAGGTCCACGATCCGCAGGAATTTTTCTCCGCGTACGACCAGACCCGCGACCTGGTGATGATGGCGCAGGAAGCGATCGAGTTCGAGCTGTACTACCGCTGCTACGTCCTCGGCCGCAGCCGCGTGCGCATCATGGCGTACGATCCGAAGGCGCCGTTCCACGAGCGCTACGTGAAGAATCCGCCGCCGATGGAGCCCGCGTTCGAAGCACGCATCGTGCGCGATGCGCTCGCGCTCTGCGACGGACTCGGATACGACATGAACACCGTCGAATTCGCCGTGCGCGACGGCATCCCGTACGCGATCGACTTCATGAACTGCGCGCCTGACGCGGACGTGCACTCGGTCGGACATGAGAACTTCGACTGGATGGTGTCGAACATGGCCGAGGTGTTGATCAACATGGTGCGCGGTGAGAAGAAGTTCGAGCTGACCGGCAACTGGCCTGCGGTCATGGACGTGAAGAAAGAAATCGGCAAGCCTGTGGCATAAACTCACGCGCATGGCGCCAACACCGTCGTTTACGCTCGGCATCGAGGAAGAGTTCCAGGTCGTCGATCCGGAATCGCGCGAGCTGAAGTCGCACATCCACGAGCTGTTCGCCGAAGGCGAGAAGCGGCTCAAGGACGAGATCAAGCGCGAGATGCACGATGCGGTGATCGAAGTCGGGACGCCGATCTGCCAGGACATCAAGCACGCGCGCCGCGAGATCATCCGGCTGCGCCGCGAGATCATCACGCTCACGAAAGAAGCGGGCCTCTGCATCGCGTCCGCGGGCACGCATCCGATCTCGCACTGGGCCAACGTGCCGATCACGCCACACGCGCGTTACGACCAGATCGTGTACGAGCTGCAGATGCTCGCGCGCGCAAACCTGATCTTCGGTCTGCATGTGCACGTCGCCGTCGAAGATGAAGAGACGCGCATCCAGATCATGAATGCGGCGCGCTACTTCCTGCCGCACGTGTTCGCGCTGTCGGTGAACTCGCCGTTCTGGTGCGGCCACAACACGGGATGGAAGAGCTATCGCGCGAAAGTCTTCGAGCGCTTTCCACGCACGGGTCTTCCCGATCACTTCGACCGCCTCAGCGACTACCAGGCATATGTCGACACGCTCATCAATACGAAGACGATCGACAACCCCAAGAAGATCTGGTGGGACGTGCGCCCGCATCCGTTTTTCCCGACGCTCGAGTACCGCGTGTGCGACGTGCCGATGCGCGTCGACGAGACCATCTGCTTCGCGGCGCTGTTCCAGGCGCTGACCGTCAAGCTCTATCGGATCCACTCGAAGAACATGAGCTGGCGCCAATACCGCACTGCGCTGTTGGAGGAGAACAAATCGCGCGCCGCTCGCTTCGGCATCGGCGCCAAGCTCATCGATTTCGGCTTGCAGCAGGAAGTGCCGTACACGGAATTGCTCGACGAGCTGCTGGCGTTCGTGGATGACGTTCTGGACGAGCTGGGATCGCGCGACGAGGTCTACTACGCGCGAGAGATCCTCAAACGCGGCACCGGCGCCGACCGCCAGCTCGAAGCCTACGCAAAACGAAACGATCTCCGCGACGTGGTGGATTACATCGTCGAGGAGACGAAACACGGCGTCGTCTGACGCGCGATTGTGAGACCCCCGAGAAATTGACCCCGCGAACTTTCCCCCTGCAGATGCCGATTCACGACATCCACGAGCCGTCTCCGTTCTTCGAGTACATCCGTCTCGAGGATGAGTCGCTGCCCGAAGCGCGCCGCGACTCGATCGATGTCGCGCTGCTGGACATGAATCACTCGTGGCCGAACGTCGGCCATGACGCGCTCGTGCACGTGGTGCTAGAAGCGTCGCTCGCGTTGCGCGATGAGCTCGAACGGCGCGCGATGAAAGTGCGCGTGCTGTCGTTCGACGTGCGCCGCCGCAACGCGATCCCGCCATCGCCGAACGGTAGTTTTCAGCTCTACATCGGCACCGGCGGCCCGGGACATCTCGATCCGCGGCTCAACGACGGCACGAACGAGTGGAGTCAGGGCGTCGCCGAAAGCGACGCGTGGGAAGCGCCGCTCTTTCGCCTGTTCGACGAGATCCTCACCGATCGCACGGCGGCGATGATCGCGGTCTGTCATTCGTTCGGCCTGGTGTGCCGCTGGTCCGGCGCTGCTGTTCCGATACTCCGCGACGAAAAGAGCAGCGGCATGCCGCTCAATCGCCTGTCGCGCGAGGCACTGCAGCATCCGTGGTTCGCGCAGTTCGCGCTGGAGCTTCCCGATCGCCAGCACTTCCGCGTCGTCGACAACCGGCTTTTCGATCTGATCCTCGAGTCGCCCGGCAAGAGTCAGCCGATCGCGTTCGAAGCGGGCGGCAGCACGGCGCTCACGATGATCGAGCTCGCCCGCGACGCCTCCGGCGAAATGCCGCGCTTCCTCGGCGTCAATCATCATCCGGAGATCATCGACCGCGAGCACATCATGCAGGTGCTCGACACGAAGCGCGCGCACGGCGAGGTCTCGGATCAGTGGTACGACGAGCGCGCCATCACGATGCGCGATCTGTTTCACGGCGAGAACGAGCGCCAGAGCCGGCTGACGTCGAAGTTCACGCTCATCGAGCCGGTGAAGTTTCATCTCGCGAAAGCGATCGCGCAGCGCGAGTAACACTAGAATCCGTTCTCGATGCCATCCGGCCTGAACATCGTGGCGATCGGCGGCGGCACGGGCCTGTCGACTTTGCTGCGCGGCCTGAAGCGTTTCGTCGACGGCGACGGTCCCTGGTCGGTCGGCGCCCTCGGCGCGATCGTCACGGTCACCGATGAAGGCGGCAGCTCGGGCGTGCTTCGCAAAGAGTTCGGGATGCTGCCGCCCGGCGACATCCGCAACTGCATCGTCGCGCTGGCCGAGGAAGAACAATTGCTGTCGCAGCTCTTTTCGTATCGCTTCGATACCGACTCCGCACTCAAGGGCCACTCGCTCGGCAACTTGTTGCTGACCGCGATGACCGACATCACCGGCAGCTTCGACAACGCCGTGCTCGCGGCGTCGGAAGTGCTCGCGATCGCAGGCGAGATCTATCCATCGACGCTCGCCGATGTCCGCCTGCGCGCCACGCTCGAAGACGGCTCGGCCCTCGTCGGCGAAGTCGCGATCAGCGGTTCCGTCATCGGCGAAACCCCGCATCAGACCGCGCGTCACGCGCGCATCACGCACCTCGCCATCGAGCCGGCCGATGTGGAACCGACTGCCGGCGCACTGGCAGCGCTCGCGATGGCCGATCTGATCATCATCGGCCCGGGATCGCTGTACACGTCAGTGTTGCCGAATCTCGTCATTCAGCCGCTCGCGGAAGCGCTGCGCAACGCGAAGGCGCTGCGCGTATACGTCTGCAACGTGATGACGCAGCCGAACGAGACCGACGGCTACGCCGCCGAAGATCACCTGCGCGCGATCGTGGAGCACGCGGGACTGGTCGTCGACGTGATGGTCATGAACGGCAGCCGCCCCACGGACACGATCCTCGCGAATTACGCGGCCATGAATCAGTACCCGGTGCAGTTCGACGTGGAAGCCATCCGCACGCTGGGCGTGACGCCGTTCTTCGGCGACATCATTGCAGAGGACAACTACGTGCGGCACGATCCCGACGCGCTCGCGCAGACGATCTTCCGGCTTTACGACAGCTACGGAAGAACGCTGGAACGGATGCGGAAAGACGCCTGAATGAACGAAAAACTCGAAGTGATCATCCTCGCCGCCGGACTCGGCACGCGCATGAAGTCGTCCACCATCAAGATCCTGCATCGCGCGGCGGGACGTCCGATCATCGATTACGTGCTCGATCTCGCCGCGGGTGTGTGCGCGAACCCTCCGGTCGTGATCGTCGGCCATCAACGCGAGGCGGTGCAGGAAGTGATCGGCGCACGCGCGCGATTCGCCGTGCAGGAAGTGCAACAGGGTACCGGTCACGCGGTTCTGCAGGCGGGGACCGTGCTCGAGCCCGCGGGTGCCGCGAACAAGCGCGTGCTGATTCTCTCCGGCGACGTGCCGCTCACGCGCCCGGAGACGTTGCGGCGTCTGATCGACGAGCACGAACGCTCCGGCAATGCGCTGACGCTGCTCACGATGAAACTCGACGAGCCGGCGATGTACGGCCGCGTCGTGCGCGACGGCGATGAGGTCACGCGCATCGTCGAATTCAAAGACGCTTCGGACGACGAGAAGAAGATCAACGAAGTGAACGCCGGCATTTACGTGTTCGAAGGGGCGCACCTGTTTGACAATCTGCGCAACCTCTCGCCGAACAACGCGCAGAAGGAGTATTACCTCACCGATCTGCTGCAGGTCGTGCGCGACGCCGGTCATCGCGTCGGCGCCGTCATCGTCGACGATCCCGTCGAAGCCCTCGGCGTCAACTCACGCGGCGAGCTCGCCCAGGTCGAGAGCGAGATTCAGAAACGCGTCGTGGCGAAGCTGATGAGCGAAGGTGTCACGTTCCGCAATCCGTCGACGGTCGTGATCGATTCGACAGTCAGCATCGGTCCGGACACGGTGATCTATCCGTTCGTGACGCTGGAAGGCAATACGCGCATCGGCGAGCAGTGCGTCGTCGAGCCGGGCGTGCATCTCATCAACGTGACCGTCGCGAACGACGTGCATCTCAAGACCGGCACCGTCGCCGAAGACGCGATCATCGAAGATGAGGCCTCGGTCGGACCGTACGCACATCTGCGGCCCGGCACGCAGCTCGGACGCAAGGTGAAAGTCGGCAACTTCGTCGAGACGAAAAAAGCCACGTTCGGCGAAGGCGCGAAGGCATCGCACCTGTCGTACATCGGCGACGCAGAGGTCGGCGCCGACGTGAACATCGGCGCCGGCACGATCACTTGCAACTATGACGGCAAACGAAAGCACACCACGATCATCGAGGACGGCGCGTTCATCGGCTCCGACTCACAGCTCGTCGCGCCGATCCGCATCGGCCGCGGCGCCTACGTCGGCGCTGGCTCGACCATCACGAAAGACGTACCGCCCGATGCGCTCGCGCTCACGCGCACGCCGCAAAAGATCGTCGAGGGTTGGGCCCGGCGGAAAAAGTAAGACCCCTCATCCGCGCTTCGTGCACCTTCTCCCCGCAAGCGGGGCGAAGGCTACCCAATGTCAGCCTTCTCCCCTCCGCGAGGGGAGAAGGTGCCGAAGGCGGATGAGGGGTCGAGACGCGCTAACGCAGCGGCACGATGGCCGGCTTCGGCGCGCGCAACACCACATCACTCGCCTGATGCAGCACGATCGTCTCGCCGCGTTTCACCACCACCGTGGTCAAGGCGCGATCGTTCTCTTTACTCACGCCAACCGTGAACGTAACCGAGAGATCCTTTTCCTTCACGATCTTCGTTTCCTTATGGCCCGGCGAGACGACCACCTCCGGCATGGCCAGGAGGTAGCCCGGATCGGTGGCGTGGTAGACCTGCGCCTGGCAGCGATACGCGCCGGGAATCGAGCGCGGACCGAGCAACTGGATCCGATCATCTTCGGTCGGCGCGACCGTGACGCGCACACCCAGCGGCTTCGGCGGCTCCGGGTTCGCGGCGACAAAGAACAGGAACGCAAGAATCGAAACGACGGCGAGACGCTTCATGACGAACCTCCGCTTTTCCGGGGAGATTTTAGCGCCGCTCGAGATCGACGCGCATGCGGCCGAAGTCGATCACGACGTTGAACTGGCCGAGGAAGTTCTGGCCGAGGATGCCAACGGCGGCCTCGCTCGCGTCACCTGAATACATCGGGATCGTCTTGAACGTGCCGGCCCAGCGGTCGATGCCGACCTCGACGTCCTCGAGCTTCGAGCCGCGTTTCATCGCGCCACCCAGACCCTGCAGCGTCGCGGAATGTTGCGCACCGAATACCTGCACCGGCAGGAAGTTCAGGCGCGATTCATTGAGGAACGTGATCTCCGAGCCGGTGTCGATCACGAAGAGGAACCAGCCCTTGCGATTCACCGCACCGCGCACATGCGGGCGGAAGCCGCGGAAGAAGAGATTCTGGTCGGGATCGGGCTGGCGGTCGCGCGCGGTGAGCTGTTTGAAGGTGATGTGACGCGTATCGAAGTTGAGCTCGAGGCGGAACTCCTTGAGCAGGTTCGAGCCGAGGAGGAAGTTCATGTTGAACTCCTTCCCCTCCTTCTTATTGATCAGGAAGCGCATCTTCTCGTCCGGCATGATCGCCACCGGCACGTTCTCCACGACCATGCCGCCGATCTCCAGCGTGTCGAGCAGGCCGAACGTCACCGCGATCGGTTCGCCGAGGAGGCCGTAGAACGTGCCTTCGAACTCGCCGAGACGACGCACCGGCAGCGACTGTGCGAGCTTCGTCGAGATGATCGACGTCACCGCGCCGGAGTCGACGATAGCCTCCACCTCCGTCGAGCGATTCACGCGCACCGGCATCCGCGGAACGTCGGGGCGGCCGAACTTGAACGCGATCCGCTCTTCCGTGTTGCCGCTGAAGCGATAGACCTTGATTCCGGAAAGCGCCTTCAGGTAGTCGAGGTGCCATTGCCGGATTTGCATGCCGTGGCTCGCAGCGATGTTCGCCCACTCCAAACTCGATTCGAAGTTGTTGGAGAGGAACTCGACCTGCGAGAGGTCCCACGCGATGTCCGCATAGGAATTGCGGAAGGGATTGAGATCGAGCGCGGCGCGCAACTGGCCGCGCGCATCGTCGTAGCGGCCCGACGTGAGATAGGCGTTGCCGAGCGCCGCGAGATCGGCCGCCGAACGATTCTTTTTCTGCTCGGTGGAGGCCTGCTCGATGGCGCGCAGGTAGTCCGCCTTGCGCAGCATCGACTGAAAGTCAGCGCCGCGATCGATGCTCGCCGGCGTGAGCAGCAGCGGCGCGACGCTGACTTCCTTGTACAGCGCACAGCCGCCGCTGAGTGCGACGAGCAACGCGGCGGCGGCGAGCTTGCGAGACATGGCCATCTCCTGGAACGCCGCGATTGTACGAGCGTTGGCGCGAGTAGGTGCTGACGACGCGATTTCGCTACAAGCGCTTTGGGGAAACGTCACACGCGACGCGAAACGACAAGGATCCCATGCCGGTCGTCTCTCTTAGCGCACCATGATCCCTAACTCTCGGATCTGATAAGCCAACGCCTGCCTCGACATCTTCAACATCGCGGCGGCGCGGTTCTGGTTGCCGCTCGACTCCGCGAGCGAGCGCTCGATCAGGTCGCGTTTGAAACGGGTCACGGCGTGCTGATACGAACCGGCCGCGGTCCGCGATGGCGCGACGTTGCGCAGACGCTCGGGCAGATGTTCGACTTCGATCTCGCGCGCGGATTCGCCGGCCATCGCGTGTGCGGCGCGAATCGTATTCTGCAACTCGCGCACGTTGCCCGGCCATGCGTAGGCGGTGAAGATCGCTTCTGAGTCGGCGGACAGCAGCGTCGGTCCGGAGCGATGCTTCGTGCGCTCCACGTTGAGGAAGTGCGTGGCGAGCAGCGCGATGTCGTTTCCGCGCTCGCGCAACGCGGGGAGGGCGATCTCGACACCGCGGATGCGGTAATACAGATCGTCGCGGAAGCGTCCTTCTTCGACCGCTGTGTCGAGCTTGCGATTGGTCGCGCTGACGATGCGCACGTCGGCCGAACGATTGACCGTGTCGCCGACGCGGCGGAACTCGCCTTCCTGGAGAAAGCGCAGCAGCTTGGCCTGCGTTTGCAGCGGCAGCTCGCCGACCTCGTCGAGGAACAGCGTGCCGCCGTCCGTGGTCTCGATCAGGCCGGCGCGATCGCGATCGGCGCCCGTGAATGCGCCGCGCACGTGACCGAACAGCTCACTCTCGACGAGATTCTCCGGCAGCGCCGCGCAGTTGACGGCGGTGAACGTTTTCGAGCGGCGCGGCGACTGGCGATGGATCGCGCGCGCGACGAGCTCCTTGCCCGTTCCCGATTCACCGAGGATGCAGACGGCGACGTCGCGGCGGGAGATGCGTGCGACGAGCGATTCGATCTCGCGGATGGCGGGCGACTGGCCGACGATACCCTCGATTGCGCCCGCGCCGATGCGTGGAGGATTCGCGTGCTCTTCCTGTTCGAGAATGCGGTGGAAGCGATGATTCGCCGCGCGCGTGCGGAAGATCGCCGCGACGGCTTCGCGTCCATCCGTCGTCCACGACGACGAACCTTCGATGTACACGTATTCGCGATCGCTGCATGCGGTCCAATCGCGGGTCGCATCGAGATGATCGAAGGACGGCGGCGCGTAGGAGCCGCTCGCGTTCCATTGGCCAAGGCGGTTGCGCGTGGCGAAACACCAGGGGACGTCGAAGTCGTGCGTGGCGAACGGGAAGTCGCGCGTCGCGGCGGCGCGCAGCAGGCGCAACTCGATCTCGGTCGGCGCGGGCGCGGCGTCGAAGGTGAGATCGAGCTCAGTGGCGATGGAGCGTGCGGTGTTTGCGTCGCCGTTCGCGACCGCGGCGCGAAAGCGAATCAGTTTCGCGGGAACGGAGTCGCCGGCGGTCTGTTGCCAGTCGCCGCGCAGTCTACGATGCCGCCGCGTCAGTTCGGCGTTGCCGGATTTTCCGGTCGAATGTCGCGGCGCGTTTCCTTCCATCACATCGAGCTCGTCGAGGATGAGCGCCGCCGCTTCGCGGATCTGATCGTGATGACCACGACGCTGATAAACCGCGTGCGCGGCGCGGCGCGCATCGCCGAAACGTCCGCGCGAGAAATCGAGATGCGCGGTGAGGAGTTGCAGCTCCGCGAGGCGAACCATGTCGCCGTTGCTCGTGTAGTACTGGCGCAGGCGTGCGATCCGCTGCGACGCGTGCGCCCACTGACCCGCGTCCGCCGCCAGATAGGCGAGCGTGAAGAGGATTCCGCCGGCGGCGCGATCGCCCTGCGTTTCTTCGACTTCGTGTAACGCCTCGACGCACACAGCGCGCGCGAGATCCCACTCACCAGCGGAGAAGATGGCGAAGAGGCGATCGAGCGATGCGTCGATGCGCTCGATGGTGTTGCGCGCGCGGGTGTGCGCCTGCCTGGCGCAACGCGCCGCTTCGTCGTAGTCGTGACGTTCGACCGCGCGATACGTGGCCAACCGCGCGGCGAGATAGTGCGAGGCCGCCGGTGCCGCGTCGATCTCATGCAGCGCGCGTTCGTAATCGTGGCAGGCCCGCTCTTCGTCGTTCGTCGCGGTGCTCTGCTCGAGGACGAGCGACGACTCCTCTTCGCGCTCCAGCAGGCGCAGGAGCTCGGCGCGAAGGAGTTGTGTTTCGAACGACGAATCCACCCGATCGAGTCGCGCCAGTGCGGTTGCGTAATCGCCCATGCGGCGCTCGGCGCGGGCGAGAACGAACTCGTCGGCGACGCCGAGGTCGCGCGCGTCGCGATAGCGGCCGCAGTCGATGAGCGCGTGCGCGAAGCGCCGCGCCAAGGTCGGCGTGAGCACCGACATCGGCACACGATGCAGCGCCGCGATGGTCTCTTCGGCGCTGGCCCATTCCGTCCGCTCGAGCACATCCGCCGCGGCGGCTGGATTGCCCGCATCGAGCCACAGCAGCGCGGCGCGAATGCCGGCCGTGTAGGTCGCGGCGACGCGGCAGATGGCCGGTCGCGACGCGGCCGGAATCAGTCGGGTCGCTTCTTCGCGCACGGCCTCGTTCGCGAAAGCGAACGCCGTTTCATCGAGTGCAGTGACGCCATCGACGACGAGCTCCGCGAGCTCGCCGTGAAACAGAAAATCGCCGAGAAACGAGTTCGCTTCCGCCCGTGAGGTGCTCGAGCCGAGGAGCGCGAGGGCGCCGATGTAGGAACGCGCAGGTTCGCCGAGATCGGGCAGAGCCGCGCGACGCGGCGGCCCGTCGCCGTCCGCGAGATACGCGGCGAATGCGGGCGAATCGACGAACTCATGCGGCGCGACATCGAGTGCGGCCCGCGCGGCCAGGCGCGGCGCGATCAGAAACGGGCGCGCGTCCGCGAGACCGTTGGCGTCGCCGGGGATCAACCACGTCCCATGCTTCGCGTTCGCGAGCAGCTCCACGACCTGGCGTGAGCCTTCGTCGAACGCATCGGCGCCGGCGACGACGAAGACATGACGCCCGGCCGAGGTCATGCCGAGGATGCGTTCCGCGACCGCGGAAGGCTCGAGCGAGCGGTCGCTGAACGCGAGCGCGGAGTAGCGCTCGAGCGGCGATGCACCGCGATAGACGGTCACGCGCAGCGAGCCTTCGAGCTCCGCGAACCGCTGGACTGCGTCGACGCAATCGTCGCTCCTGTAGCCGAAGCGGCCGTGCTCGTTGAGCAGCGCGCGCAGGCCATCGGGGCCCGGTGCCGCGATCGCGCCGCATGCCGAACGTCGCATCCAGCGCAGGTCCGCCGCCGCATCGCGCGACACGCGCGCGAACGCTTCGGCATAGATCGCATCCGCGCGAGCCCACGTCTCGCGCAGGATGTCGAGCTCCGCGCCGATGTGCTCCGCGAACTGCTGCGCCAGCGTCAGCACCGGCGGCGCGACCGACGCATCGCATGCGCGCGCGGCCATGCGCACCAGCCGCACATCGCTTCCGCGCTTCTGCACGGCTGCCCACTCTGCCGCGTCGAGCTCACCGTCGGCGATGCCGGCGAACTGCAACAGCGCCTGATGCGCAGCGAACTGCGCGACGAGCGAGAGCCGGTCCCGCGTGCCGAGGTCACGCAACGACTCCAGCGGCGTAGTCGGCTCGAGCGCTTCACCCCACGGCAAAGACGCGTGCCGCAGCGTGGCCATCAACGCCCGGTCCCAGCCGAACGCATCCGTTCGCACGAGGGACGGAACGCGGCCGCGCCGCGCGCTGCCGCGCATATTCATGGGTGGCGGGGGAGAGTAACGGATGAGTGTCTTGATGGAAAGGTCGATTTTTGGAAGGGACTATGTCCCACGCAGTCGCGCGCTACAGTCAGATCGTGATCGGCCTCAGGATGAAATCGGACCTTCATCCGCGGCGGAAAAGCTTCGCCCGAACCTCTTCCCAGGCGATCGTCACGACCGTGCCGGACTCAATCTCACGCCATCGACGCTCTGCTTCGACCGCCCACGCCTCCTCAACGTCCGCCTCAGGCGGCGGCTCCAGGCTCTCGATGAGCAAGCCTGCCAACGTCGCACGTTCGCTCTCGGGCAACTCGAACGCTTCCCGGAACACATCTTTCAGATCGCGAGCCATCGACACATTCTAACGTTCCCATACAATCCGCCGCGCATGAACGACCTCGAGATCGGCATGGAAGCGGCCCGGCGCGGCGCCGCAATTCTCCTTCGCCACTGGGAGCAGCTCGGCAAGGAGGACGCGGACCTCAAGGCGCGCAATGACTGGGTCTCGACCGCCGATCGGGAGAGTGAAACGGCGATCATGGACACCATTCGCGAGCTCTCTCCCGGCGACGCGTTCCTCGGCGAGGAAAGCGGCCGCAGCGAAGGGTCGAGCGGGCGGACGTGGGTCATCGATCCCCTCGACGGCACGTCGAACTATCTCCAGCACTTCCCGTTCTGGTCGGTCTCCATCGCGTTGCGCGAGCGCGGCGAGACCGTGGCCGGCGTAGTCTACGAGCCGCTACGCGATCTCTTCTTCACCGCAGAGCGCGGCGCCGGCGCCTTTCGCAACGGCGAGAGGATGCGCATCTCCGCGCAGGAAACGCTCGAAGGCTCCTTCATCGCCACCGGCTTTCCGTTCCGCGCGCAGGAGTACGTCGCGCCGTACGTGGCGATCTTTACCGACATCATCCGCACGTCGAAAGGCGTCCGTCGCGCCGGTTCCGCCGCGCTCGATCTCGCATACACCGCGGCCAGCGTCTTCGACGGATTCTTCGAGATGCACCTCGCGCCGTGGGACGTCGCTGCCGGCGCGTTGCTGGTCACGGAAGCGGGCGGCGTGGTCACCGACTTCTCCGGCGGCCAGCGTTGGCTCGAGCGCGGCAACATCGTCGGCGCGTCTCGCGGCGTGCATCGCGAGCTGATGACGATCATGGAACGCCACGTCACCGAGGACCAGCTCGATCATCGCAAGGGGCCGCGCATCGAGGTCTGAACGTGCCGCGCAAGCTCGCGAAATCGTTCTATCTTCACGACACCGTTCACGTCGCGCGCGCGCTGCTCGGCTGCGTGTTGTGGCGGCGCCTCGAGCACGGCGAGCTCCTGGCCGCGCGCGTCGTCGAGACCGAGGCCTACCTCGGCGCGAACGACATGGCCAGCCACGCGCGACGCGGTTTGCGATCGGTGCGCAACGAATCGATGTACGCCGAAGGGGGCCGCGCATACGTCTACTTCACGTACGGCATGCACTGGTGCATGAACATCGTCACCGCGGAAAAGGACGTCGCCGAAGCAGTGCTGCTGCGTGCGGCGGAACCACTACGCGGCATCGAATCGATGCGCGAGCGGCGGCCCAAAGCAAAAAAGGATTGGGAGCTGATGAACGGTCCCGGCAAGGTGTGCATGGCCATGGACATCGATCGCCGGCTCGATGGCGAGAGTCTGCGCGGCGATGCATTGTGGCTCACCGCGCGTGACGTCGAAGTGAACGACGATGACATCGCGGTCAGTCCTCGCGTCGGCATCGACAACTCGGGAGACGCGGCCGCATGGCCGCTGCGTTTCTATCTGCGCGGCAACCGTCATGTGTCTGCGCCTAGGCACATCTGACAACATCATGCCTGATCACTTCCGTACGCTCGCCGAAGCTGCCGATTTCCGGCACAAGATCGAGCGCTCCGAGTTCCTGGGCATCGCGTTTCCCGTCACGCGCGACGAAGACTTTTTTGCGGAGCTCGAGCGCGTGCAGAAGCGCTTCTACGACGCGACGCATCACTGCTGGGCGTTTCGTTTCTTCACCGATGCGCGTTCGCGCAGTTCCGATGCGGGCGAGCCGTCCGGCACCGCTGGCAAACCGATCCTCGCCGCGATCGAAGGCGCCGCGCTGCACGACGTCGGCGTGATCGTCGTGCGGTGGTACGGCGGCATCAAGCTCGGCACCGGCGGCCTGTCACGCGCGTACCGCGACACCGCGGCCGAAACGCTCCGCAACGCGAAACTGCTCGACCGCTACGTCTATCAGCGCATCCGTGTACTTGTGCCGTTCGACGCGCTCGGCGGCATTTATCGACTCGTGAATCCGCCGGACGTCGTCCTCGTCGACGAGCGCTATGGGGAGGAGAACGAGTTCTTCTTCGACGTGCGGCTGTCCGCCGTCGATGCGTTCACAAATCGGCTGACCGAGCTGCGGCTCCAGTTCACTCTTCGGTGACCGTCGTCTTCGCGATCCGATCGCCCGTCCGCGGCTTCCCCGCCAGCACCAGAATCACCTCCACGAGGTTCCATCCGGGAATCACCAGCGGCACGTTGCGGATGAAGGAGCGGACGTAGCCGCAGCCCTCGCCGCGCGGCGTCAGCAGGCGCAGGCCGAGGAGTTGCTTGCCGATGGAGCGGCGGCGGAAGCCGTCGCGAAAGAGCATGGCCAGCATCAGGACGCCGAGGGCGGCCCACCAGACCAGTTGGATGCCTTTGGGGGTGGTGGTCCAGGTCATCGCGTAGCTGACGATGGACGCCGGCAGGAAGAGAATGATGGCGATCGAGAGCGCGTCGACGAGGAACGCCGCGATACGCAGGAGCTTGGTCTGGGGACTGTCGGTCACGGAACCTCTGAAACCCTCGGCCGCCGATTGTCGTACAACCGACTTGCAGGTGTCGCATGAACAGGATGAAACGTTCGCTTTATTTACTTCCGATCGCGCTGGTCGCGGTTGCATGCGACATGAGAAGCGAACGCGCCGACCGCCGCAGTAACGGGCGCGAGGAGCGGCGTGGCACGAGCGCGTCGACGGCAACGATCACGCGCAACTGGCCGGCGGCTTCCATCCGCGAGCTGCGCGTCTTCGAGATCGAAGGCAGCATCTCCGTCGAGGCAGCGGCCACGACCGACATCACGCTCGTGGCAACCGCACGCGGCGACCTCGACATCCGGAAGGGCGTCGAGAACGATGGCCTCTTCGAGAGCGAGCTGCAAGGCGACACGCTGCGCATCGGACGCCGCGAAGAGCGCAAGCGCCGCGGCGGGTTCAAGCTCGACATCCCATTCCTGTTCGGGCATGAGGACAAACGCATCGACTACGTGTTGCGCGTGCCGCCGACGGTCTCGCTCGAAGTGATGACGGTCAACGGCCGCATCGTCACTCGCGGCGTCGAAGGCGAGACGCAGGCGACCACCGTCAACGGCCGCATCGACATCGAGACCGCGGGACTCAACGAGTTGCGCGCGACGACGGTCAACGGCACGGTGAAAGCGAAGTTCACGCGCGACTTCCAGGGCGCGCGCTTCAAGACAGTCAACGGCAGCGTGGAGGCCTTCTTCCCGCAGAACGCGTCGTTCGCGATCGACCTGTCGCAGATGAACGGCGACTTCGAAGCCTCGTTCCCGTTGAGCATTCACTCGAATCCCGGCAGCCGCCGCGTGTCGGGTGAGGTGAACGGCGGACGTCATGACCTGAAGATCGTGACCGTGAACGGCGATGTGGAGCTGGCCAAGCTGAACGGCACTTAGGTCATACTCGCGAGCGATGAAGCGACTGCTTCCGCTCGTGCTGTTTGCGGCCTTCGCAGTTGCCGCCGTCGGGCCGATCCGCAACTACGACTTCTTCTGGCATCTGGCCACCGGCCGCTGGATCGTCGAGCAGTTCGCGCTACCGCTGACCGACCCGTTCGCGGTCGCGAGCGATCGCCATCCGTGGATCAATGGCGAGTGGCTGTTCGAGATCGTCGCGTACCTTGCGCATAACGCGATTGGCCTCACCGGCATGTCGTTCGTGCGTGCGATTCTGGCGGCGTCGATCTTTACGCTCGTCTATCGGAGTACCTCGGGTTCCTCGGAGTACCTCGGAGTACCTCGGAGGGGTAAGACAGCCACTCCGAGGAACTCCGAGGTACCCGAGGTACTCCGAGATACTGTTCTCGTCACCTCCATCGCCTTTGCCGGCGCGATGCAGACATTCGATCTCCGTCCGTCCTCGGCGGCGATGCTCTTCGTCGTACTCGCGATCGCGGCGCGCTCGTGGCTCGCGCACGCGATCGTCGCCATGCTCTGGATCAACATCCATCCATCGGCGTTGCTCGCTCCGGGCATCGCGGTGTTGTCGACGCGACGCGTTACGCCCGCGTTTGCGAGCGCGCTCGCGCTGCTCGTGAATCCGTACGGCTGGCGCGCCATCGCGGCGCCGATCGAGCTCATGTCGTTCGTGCAGAGCGGTGCGTTCGTGAATGCGGAGTGGCTACCCAGTCGCGTTACGCAGTTTCCGCTGCTGTATGCGTGCGTCATCGGCGGCGGGATCGCGTTCATCGTGCGGCGCAATGAACAAGGCGCGTGGTGGCGCGTGCTGCTGTTCGCCGGATTCGCGTTTCTCGCCATTCGGCACGTGCGCAATCAAGGTTTGTTCTTCGCGGCGTTTCCGCTGCTGATGCCGCGCATCGAAGTGCGCGAGCGGCTCGCGAACATCGCCGCCGCCATTGCCATCGTGTTCGTTGCCATCGGCGCCGATCATCGACTCGGCGTGGCGCCGGAACGCTTCCCGTTGCAGGCCATCGCGCGTCTGCGGGCGACGCAACTCGGGGGCAACATCTACAACGCCGATCAATTCGGCGGCTTTCTGATCTGGTCGTTCTATCCGCAGAGGCGCGTGCTGACCGACGGTCGCAACGAGCTGCATCGCACGTACATCGCCGAATACGCCCGCGCGCGCGGAGATCAGCGCGCGTGGCGTGCGCTGCTCGCGAAGTACCGCGTCGATCTCGCCGTCGATGAATACCGCGAGCCGCTTCCGGTGATCGATGCAGTGACCGGCGCGCGTCGCGTGATGCCGGCGTCGCTCGCGTATTGGTCGCGCAGTGAGTGGGCGCTCATCGCACATGACAACGCCGCGATGGTGTTCGCGCGGCGCAAAGCATTCGCCGCGGATGAGATTCAGGAGTGGGAGATTCGAGGAGTCGTGCCGGACGCGAGGTGAGTGGTCTTAGTTGACCATCTCGTGCGGGTCGGCGTACTGCAGCTCTTCTTCCGGCCACCGCTGTTGCAGCACGCGCGTGAAGCCAGGCTGCACGATGCGCTCGTAGCGCAATTCGAATCCGGGGAACAGCTCGAGGATCGCTTTGCGCGCGCAATCGACGAGACAGCGCGCTTCGCGATGCGAAACCGTGCGGTCGCTGCTGATCAGGTTCAGCGTGAGCTCGACGATCATCCGAACACGACGAAGGCGGCGGCGCTCGAAGAACGCGGAGTCGGGCTCCGTATGCGATTCGTATTCGAATTTCGGCATCGTTGTCATCCGCCGCAAACCCGTGCTTTGTGGGGTGAATTCCAGCGTTGCGGTTACAAGCGCGCGGTCACGCGTGCTCGCGATCGCCTTCCGCCCAGATCTCATCCGCGAGGTCCGGCTCGATGCGCGCCTCGTAGTAACGGATGGCGCTGCGCGCGACCGCATACACGGCCGCGTAGTTGAGCGCGCCACCGGAGATCACGCCGACGAACGGGATGAACTTCGATACGCGATCGCGAAGGACACGCGCGCCGATCTTCTCCGCGATCATGCCGCCTTCGATCGTCGCCGCGCCGAGGACTGCTGCGATGCCCTGCTTTCCCGCACCCACACCTGATGCGAACGCAAGACACGAAAGCGCCTCGGTGAATCGCTCGCGAGCGTTCGGCTCGTGTCCATAGATCGTAGCGATACCGAGGATCAGTCGGAATTGTTGATAGACCAGGTAGGCGAGGTCGGCGCCGAGCGTGCCGATCGCGGCGAGACCGAGTGGCAGTCCGGTGACGGCGCCCGCGGCGGCGCAGCGAATCGCGGTGCGGCGTGCGAGCACGCGCGCGTGTTGCGCGGGCTCGAACGAAGGCGCGCCGGCGCGCAGCTCATCGACTTCCTTACGCAGCTTCTCCGTATCGACCTCTTCGAACATCGCGCGGAAGAGCTCTTCGAGCACCGAGTCGGCGCGACGTTTCATCTCTTTCGCTTTGCCCATGGTTCGTTCGAGGAGTGTGGCGGTTGGAAGCTGTGGAAGATCGAGTGCCGGTGCGAAGTCCATGTGAATTGTCGTTACTCCGCTGCCTTGGTCTCGCTCTTGGTTTCGGACTTCGTTTCGGACTTCGTGGTGATATCAGACTTCGTCGCGGCCGCGTCTGTTTTCGTGTCGCTCTTCGTCGACGATGCGGCAGGCGCGCTCGCGTAATCGGTTTTGTAGAAGCCGGAGCCTTTGAACTGAATCGCGGGCGACGATGGCAGCTTCTTCATGTCGCCGCCGCAAGTCGGGCAGTGCGACAGCGGCGCGTCGGAGAACTTCTGAATCACTTCGTGGCGCTCGCTGCACTGAGTGCACTGGTACTCGTAGATCGGCATGTCGGTTCTCGTAACGCGGAAGGGCTGAGGCCGATTTCAAGAACCGAGCCTGCCGAGCCGTTGGTTGGAGGTCTCTTCAGCAGCGAACACTTTTCCGTCGCGGAAATAGACGGCCGCGACCGCACCGGTGCGGGTCGGGTAGTACCACGCTTCGAACGCGGTCCCGGCGCGCTTCTGCGTGCGCTTCCAGCCCGGCATCGGCTTGCCGAGCAGTCCGGCGACGTCGCGATGCGACATTCCTTTGCGCAGCGCGAGCATCCCCTCGTGTGTGACGGCGAGCCGCGCCGCGGCGACGGCCATTCCGTGCCGCGCGTGATCGCTTTCCGGATGTTTGGTCAGCACAGCACGATAGAAACGGATCGCATCGCGATAGCGTCCAGCCTCCGACAAGTCATCCGCGAACTCGAGCTGCAGCCGCATCCACACCTCGGCCGCGCGTCCGTGGTTGGGATGCTTGGCGACGAACGCGGCGACGGAGTCTGCATAGACCTGTTTGTGATCGGGCGTTGCATCGGGCGCGACCGCGGCCCGTTTGTGGCGGAGCACGTCGCGCCACTCGGCCTGATGATCGGCAGCCTGCTGGTCGGCGCCACAGGCCACTACGAGCGCGGCCAGAAGGCCTGTGAAATACGGGGAAACTCGCATCCGCACACAACTTAGCACGAGCCCCGCTTCCTTGACAGCGCGAGAGAGCGAAGCCGATAATCGCCGTCTCTTTCCCGGGATTTCAGCAGCGGGCAAGCTACACCATCCGGAGGATTTATGGCTGTGAGGGGCGAGGAAGTCGCGAGCTCGATCGACGCACAGGTGCGCGAATCGATCGAGAAGATGGTGGCCGAGATCCGTTCGTCCGTCGAGGACGTGCGCGTCCTGGTCGACTCGCAACTCAAGGCCGCCCTTCAGAGCGTCCAGGCCGACGTCAACTCGTTCACCTTCCTCCCGCAGATCCGCAAGGCCGTGACCGACCTCGAGGAAGCGATGGAGGCGGATCGCCCGGCGATGGTCGCGGCCCCCGCGGCTCCGGCGAGAGGCGGCGCGGAGCGCGTGAAGGCAGCGATCCAGACCATCGAACGCGGCCGTTCGCAGGTCGATGTGCTCAACTCGCTGCTGGAACAGTGTCTCGACTTCGGCTCGCGCGCGGCGCTGCTGATTCTGCGCGGCAACACCTTCAGCGGTTGGAAGGGCGTCGGCTTCTCGGCGGCGGGCGGCAATGACGAGATGATCAAGCGCTTCAACGCGGCGCCGGGATTGATTCCCGAGCTCGATCGCGTGCAGAACGACGAGCGTGTCGTGTCCTGGGACGGCGTGAATCTCTCCACGCGCTTCGGTGTGCCCCCCTCGGAAATGGCCGTGCTCGTGCCGATGGTCATCAAGGACAAAGTGGCCGCGGCCGTTTATGTCGACGCCGTCGGCGACGCGAAGGAGAAGTTCGATCAGCCGGCGCTCGAGTTGCTCGTGTTCGCGACCGGCCTGCTCGTCGATACGCTGTCGATTCGCAAGAAGATCCCGTCGCCGAGCCTGAGCGGCGAAGCGCCGGAGCATCCCGCGTTCGAGCGCACGACGACGACCGGCCCCGCATTCGCGAGCGCACCGGTGGCGGCGCCTGCGCCTGCCGCGGCAGCTCCTACACCTCCGCCACCACCCGCACCCGCGGCCGCTCCTCCTCCGGAACAGCCCGTGCCCATGCGCACCGACGCGGGCACCGTGGCCATCAATGCCGCACAGTTGCGCGAGATGATGGCCGCGCAGCGTCCCAGCTTCAATGTGCCGTCAGCTGAAGATTTCGGCAGCGGCGCCGCATCCGCGCAGCAGGCCGCACCGCGACCGCAGCCGGCGGCAGCGCCGCCTCCTCCGCCTCCGACACCTGCGCCCGCACCGGCAGCCGCGTTGAACGAAGATCGTCCCTCGACGCAGTACATCCCTCCGGCGAACCTCGCGCGTAATGCGTCCGCGGCGCCACCGACCGAAGACGCAAAGCGCCATGACGAGGCGCGCCGTTTCGCGCGGTTGCTGGTATCCGAGATCAAGCTCTACAACGAATCGAAGGTCGAGCAGGGCCGGAAGAACAACGACCTGTACGAGCGTCTGAAAGAAGACATCGACCGCAGCCGCCAGATGTACGACGAGCGCATCGCGGACGACGTTCGGAAGGTGTCGAACTACTTCTACGACGAGCTCGTCCGGATTCTCGCGGACGGACGCTCGGACGCGCTGGGGTTGTAATCAACCCGCGTGATGCAAGGCGGCGACGGCAGGTGCCGGAGCACCTGCGAGCAAGCCCTGCGAAGACAGATGTTCGTCTATATCGGGCCAATTGATCACGTAGCCGGCACCGACAAATCGTGCGGCCGTCGAGAAGATCGACAGCGAGCGAATCTTCCGTCACTCGCACGTTGGTGATGCGTTCGCTTGCTTTAGGTTCCGAAGTAGTCATCGATCTTCCGCAAGGTTCGCCGCGGTCGTGGCTCGTGAAATACACCTCATACGGTCCGGCGATCCGAATGGACGGCACGTTTGACTCTGCCGCCTCCTTGGGCACGCCACCCGCACTGAGCACGCCTCGTGTTGCAGTCGTTCCGGCGGAAGAGCGTGCTCGTGGCGGTGTTGGTGGTCTTGGTCATCGCCGGCCTCGGCACTGCGACCTACCTCTACCTGACTCGCGATCGCGTCCTCGTCGCTGGCGATGACGAAGCGACCGCACCTGAAAAACCACAGGCGCCGCCCGACCTGCAGAAGCTGCGCGCGGCGTACATCGCGGGGGTGCAGGCGCTGCAGAAAGATGACGGCGCGGAAGCGGTGCGGCAACTCTCCTCGTTCGATTTCGGCTCGCGCGCGGTCGAGGAGTACCGGCTCTACTACCTCGCGAACGCGCACGAGCTGAGCGGCAACGCCGCGGCTGCGCGGCTGACGCTCGCGAAACTGTGGCGTCGCTCGCCGCGGCTCATTCACGCAAACGACGCCGGCTTCCATCTCGCGAATCTCTACGCGAGCGCGGGCGACGCGGCGCAGAGCGCGGACGTGTACGCGGCCATCGCGCGTAACGCAGCCGTTCCAACGGTCGCCGCATCCGCGCGATGGAACGCAACGGGCCAGTTTCTCCGCGCGGGTGATGTCGCCGGCGCACTGTTCAGCGCGCGCGAAATCTTCATTCACTATCCACGCTCCGATCAGGCCAAAGACGCGGAGACATTGGTCCGCGCGCTGCTCGGCCTCGGCGAAAAAGCATCGGTGCCGCTCACGCCGTCCGAGCGCCTCGACCGCGCCATCGCGCTCATGCGCTCGAACGACTCGCAGACCGCGCTCGAAGAGCTCACCGCGATGCAGCAGACGCCGGCAGTGCAACTGCAGCGCGGTGTTGCGCTTCACTTCCTGCGCCGCTACGAAGAGTCGAACAAAGTCCTCGAGCCGCTGACGTCGGGCGCATTCAAGCAAGCCATCCCGGCATTGCGCACGACCGCGAAGAACTACGCGACGGTCGCCGCGTCGATCGATCCAACGGTCTACAAGACCGTCAAGGAGCGTAAGAAGACCGGCACGGTCAAGGTGCGAGTCGGCAAAGGGAAGAAGCGGCGCACTGTCACGAAGCCGAAGTATCAGACCGTCACCCGGCAGGTGAAGCTGATCGATCTCGCGAAGAAGAACAAGAGAGACGAATACGAGCGCCTCACCAGCGAGCGCCTCAAGGATCTGCTCTCACTGAAAGAGCTCGACGACAACATGCGTCTCGAGACGCTCAACTCGCTGATCGCGCGCGCCGAGGCGAAGAATCAGGATGCGTACATCCAGGAGCTGGTGCCGCAGGTCGTCAGGATCGATCCGAACGCCGATCCCGCGCTGCAGCACTTCTGGGACAAGGGCTGGGCCGCGTACGCGCGCGGCGATCTTGCCGGTGCGCGCAAGCTGTTCCGTTTCATCGCCGACACGTACACGCATCCGAACGTGCGCCGCCAATCCGAGTATTGGTACGCACGCACCCTGGATCGTCAGGGACAGAAGGGAGCAGCCTCGGCGATCTATCAGAAGCTCGCGTCGGCGCCGTACGCCGATCTGTACGCGCTGCATGCGGTGTCGCGCGGCGCGAAGCGTCAGGAGAACCGCAGCAATCCGCTGAAGAAAGAGGGCGGCGACTGGACGCAGCTCGCGGAGAAGCAGATGCCGCCCGAGCTGCAGCTCGCGTACGAGCTCACCGCTCTCGCGTCGATGCGCGAGGCGTATCTCGAGCTCCGCAAGAACATGCGCCGCGAGAACGTCCGCTTCGCCGAGGCGCTGATGGCGGATGTGCATCACGCGAACGGCGATGAGGTACTGATGTATCGCTCGTTGCGCCGCGCGTGGCCGCAACTGGCGACGGTCGAGCAGGACACCGTGCCCGCTTACTTCCTGCGCATGTATTACCCGATCAAATACGGCGACGAGATCGAGGAGTACGCGAAGGATCGCGGTCTCGATCCGAACCTCGTGCGCGCGCTGATCCTGCAGGAGAGCTACTACAACCCCGAGGCAAAATCGCGCGTCGGTGCAACGGGGCTGATGCAACTCATGCCGCCGACGGCGAAGGAGCACGCCGCGAAGATGCGCATCCCCTTCGCGATCTCACGCCTCGAGAATCCCGAGGTCAACGTCCGCCTCGGCACCTACCACCTGCGCATGCTCGTGAACATGTTCAGCGGCAACACATACCTGGCCGTCGCCTCGTACAACGCCGGCCAGGGCAATGTGCTGAAGTGGCGCCGCGCCGCGCCGAAGAAACCGATCGACGAGTTCCTCGAATCGATCCCGTTTCAGGAGACGCGGAACTACGTGAAGCGCGTGACCATGCTGAGAAGCGCGTACTCACGACTGACGTCGTAGTGGAGCGCGGGACGCCGGCGCTCCACTTACGACTTCCACTTGATGGTGCAGCCGAACGCACGCGTGTCCGCGTTCGCGACTTCGCGTCCGCTCGTCAGCGCGTTGAGCGCGTCGATCAGGCCCGTGGTCTTTCGCTCGGCGGGTTTCGCGGAATCGTCCACGTAGCCGCGATAGCGCACGATGCCGTCGCCGTCGATCAGGAACACGTGCGGCGTCACGCGCGCGCCATACGCGCGGGCGATGCTGCTGTCGCCGTCCTTCAGGTACGGGAACGGATAGTCCTTCTCCAGCGCGCGCGCCTTCATCGCCGACAGCGACTCCTCGGGATACTTCACGTCGTCGTTCGGATCGACCGCGTAAAACGTCACACCCTTGTGGGCCCACTTGCCGGCGATCTCGATGATGCGCGGCTCGAACGCTTTCGCGAACGGGCACTGATTGCACGTAAATACGACCACCTTGAGCTTGCCGTCGTCCGGCTTCATCGAGACGGTCTCGCCGTCGATCGCATTCACGAGCGAAAACTGCGGCGCCTTCGCGCCGATCGCCAGCTGCTCGCCCGCAGACGCGGCCAGCGCACAGAACATCACTGCGAATCCCAGTAGCTTCCTCATTGCATCCTCCTCAATGTTTCGCGCAGGCGCGCGATGGTCTTGTCGCGTTCCAGTCTTCCCTCATGCCGCCACAGCTCATTTCCCTTGCGATCGAACACGATCGTGATCGGGATCTCGCCGTTGAAGCGCAGGAGATCGCCGAGGTCGTCGGCGTTGCCGGTGTAGTAGACGTTCGGGAAGGCGATCCGATGTTTGTCCAGAAACTTCGACGTCTCTTCCTTCTTCGCGTCGGGGATCATGTCGTCGAGCGTGACGCCGGCGATGGCGACGTCGCGGCCGAATGCCTCATCGATCGCGCGCAGGTCCGGCATCTCCGCGACACAAGGGACGCACCACATCGCCCACACGTTCAGAACGCGCACCTTCGCCGCGGCGGGAAATACGCTTGCGATCTTCGCGGGCTCTTTCACCAGCCGCAGATCGGCGGCCAGCATCGGCAACGCGAGCAGGCTAAGGAATGAAGCCGCGAATCGTGCGGACTTTGGCATCGGGACGGTCCACCTTCACTTCGATCGCGCGATACGCGCGGTCCTTCTTCGTGCTTTCAGTGTGATAGCTGAGCAGATACTGAGACCGCAGGTCCTGCTCGATGGCCTTGTACGCCTCGGGGAGCTGCTTCGTGTTGCGGATCATGTAAGCGACCGCGCCGCTTTCCGCGGCCAGCGCGCGCATCTTGCCGGGACCGCCGAGCATGCCCGGGCCGATGCCGAATCCGATGCCGATGAAGTACACCGGCACGCGCGACGCGCGCACGTACGTGAGCATGTCGTCGTACGTGAGGCGCGAGGTCGTGTCGTCGCCGTCCGTGATCACGATCAGCGCCTTGCGTCCCTGCAGATTGCGGAAGCGATAGAGACCGGTGACGATGGCGTCGTGCAGCGACGTGCCGCCGGCCGCGCTCGGAATGGCATTGACCTGCGCTTCGAGGGTCGCGATGTCGGGCACGAACGGCGCGTTACGCGACGCTTCCGATGCGAATGGCGCAATGAACGCGCGATCACCCTTGCGCATGATGCTCTTGAAGAACTCGTTGGCCGCGGTCTTCGCGTCCTCCATCCGCTTCTCCATGCTGCCCGAGTGATCGAGCAGCACGCCGACCGAGATGGGCAGGTCCGCGGCGTAGTTGAAGCTGGAGATCTTGTGCGGCTTGTTGTTCTCGAAGAGCGTGAAGTTGCTCTGCGTGAGGTTCGGGATCGGAATGCCGCCGGCGTCCAGCACCGTCACCGGCAGTTCGACGAGATTGACTTCGAGCTCTTCGATGAAACGCTCGCCGGTCAGGAACAGCAGATCGCTCGCTTCGTAGCCGGTCGCGTCGAACGCGGAAGCGCGCACGAATTCGTGTCCGGCGAGACGCGCCGTGGGGATGCTGATCGCGTACGGAGGCCGCGTCCACTCCTGCAGCTTCTGATCGCCCGCGAATAACACCACGTTCTTGATGGCGGTGCCTTTCGGATTCTGCACGCTCAGTTTGAAGTGCGACACGCCGTCCGGCGTGGTCGTGCGCGTGATTTTCAGCTCGAGCGGCGTATCGCGCTCGTTGACGATGAACGCATCCGCGTCGACATAGCGGCCCTGCGCGTCGTAACCGACCGCGCGCACTTCGACGCGCTTCGGCAGCGTGCCGAGATCGAGCTCCGCGTTGTAGGGCGGCGCGTTGCGCGCGAGCACCTTTTTTCCTTCGACCCAGAACTCCACGCGCTTCACCGGCGGGTGCACGTCGACGTCGATGAGGAACATGTTCGGCGCGACGTCGCGGTGCGGCGCACGGATCTTCACCGCGCCCACCGTCTCCGGCACTACACCTTCGGCGAGCACCGCCTCGGCGCCGTCCTCTTCGCTGGCGATGTACGTCTTGCCGGTCTTCGCGATCGTGAACTTCTCCGCGACCTTCGCGACGAGCACGGGCGCCCCGTCCTCCAGCGGCATCACGATGCGTACTTCGATCTCGATCTCACCTTCGGGAAAGGACTGGACGGTATTGATGGCGACGCCGCTCTCGCGCGTGATCGGAAAGCGGAAGTTGCGCAGAACCTGGCCGCCCTGGATGAACGAGCCCTGGAGGAACAGCTCCGCGCCCGGCTCGACCTCGGGCGGCTGCGCAAAACGGAACGACACGCGCGCGGCCACGGCGGTGTCGGTATCGCCGAGCGGCTCGAGCGCGATCGTGATCGGCTTCGTGGCAGCCGGTTCCTGCGCCGCGGCGACCAGCGCGAACAGCAGCAATGCGGCGAGGATCCTTTTCATGATTGGGGGATCAGGATAGCCGCAGCGCCCGCGCCGGTCGTTGCAAAACGCCAAACGGTCGTTACCGTATATGTCACGCATGAATGCCGGACGGATCGTTGCGCTGTGCCGTTCGCGCATCAAATCGGCGCTGTGCGCAATGGGCGTCGGCGTAGTCGCATCGAGCTTCTACGGCGCAGCTCGCTGGCCGGAAGGCTTCGGCACCATCCTCTTCATCGGCGCGATCATCGGTCTCACGATCTACGTGGCGATCTCGATCCTCGACGCGATCTTCGGCCGCTTCGTCGAGCGCCTCGGTCCGAACGGCCGCGCCGCTGCCAACGCGTTGATCTTCGTGATCGGCGGCGCGGTCGGCGGCGCGTTCGGCATCGTGGCCGGCGTGCGGTTGCTCGGCCACGAGATGAATGTGCTCGACGTGCTCGAAGGGCGCGGCATCCCGTTCGTGATCACGGCCGGCGTGACCGCGCTGTGCATCGGCATCGGCTTTCGCGCGTACGAGGCGATGAGCGTCGGCCTCGAGCGCACGATCGAGCAACTGAAGGAGCGCGAGTGGGCCGAGAAAGAGCTCGTGCTGGCGCGTTCGATCCAGACGCGGCTGCTCCCGCCGGCATTCGTCGAAGGCGACGGCTTCGCGATCGCCGCGCGCAATCTGCCGGCGAGCTTCGTGGCCGGCGATTTCTACGACATCGTCCGCCTCGACGACGGAACGGTGGTGATCGTGGTCGCGGATGTCGCGGGCAAGGGCGTCGGCGCGAGCCTGATCATGGCCTCTGTCAAAGCGGTGTTGCCGTTCGTCGCGCGCGAGGGAGCGCGGAACGCGATGTCGATGCTCAACGAGAAGCTCGTGCATGAGCTCGGGAAACGCGAGTTCGTCGCACTGGCGTACGCGGTGTTTCATCCGCACGACGGTTCGCTCGAGATCCTCAACGCGGGCTTCCCCGATCCGTACCTCGTCTCCGGATGTGAAGTACGCGCTCTTGTCGCCACCGGCGAGCGATTGCCCCTCGGACTGCGCGCCGGTGCGCGGTACGAGCCGATTCACGCGAGCATCGCGCACGGCGACCGGCTCGTGTTCGTGTCGGATGGGATCCCCGAGGCGCCGTTGCACGGTGAGCCGCTCGGATATGAGCGCGTTGCGTCGATCCTGGGATCGGTGAACGGCAACGCGCATGGCGAAGCGTGGCTCGACCGGTTTCTCAGCGATGTGCGCGCGGTCGTCGACGACGGCTTGGCCGACGACTGGACCGCTGTAGTCGTTGAGCGGGCGTGATCCTCGCTAGAATCTCCCATCCGATGATTCCGCTGCGCTACCGGGCGGTGCTGTTCGATCTCGACGGCACGCTCGTCGACTCGTACACCGCACTCACTGAAGCGGTGAACCACGCGCGGCGGACGCACGGTCTCGCGGAGCTGAGCTCGACGCGCATCCGCGAACTGGTCGGCGAAGGCGTCGAGCGATTGCTGCAACGCGCGTTCGAGCGGACCGAGCTGTCGAGCAGCATCCTGCAGGCGTTCGAGTCGCGCTACGACGACATCTGCTGCGCCGAATCGCGCGTCCTCGCCGAGGTGGAAGCGACGCTGCACGCTCTTTCGGAGCTCGGCGTAGCCATGGCCGTCTGCACGAACAAGCCGACCGTGTTCTCGAAGAAGATCCTCGACTTCCTCGGCCTCTCGCGGCACTTCCGCGCGATCGTCGGCCCGGATGTGGCCGGCGCACGGAAGCCGGAGGCGAAGCATCTCGCCGTCACGCTCGAGTCCGTGAGCTGTACGCGCGAGGAAACGTTGTTTGTGGGCGACATGCCGCTCGACGTCCGCGCGGCACGCAACAGCGGCATCGACGTAGCCGTGCTTGCGACGGGATCGTCGACGCGCGAGCAACTCATGGAATCGGGGCCCGACCATTTTCTGGAGCGCTTCTCCGATCTATTGAAGATCGTCCGGCGGGAAGCGGCGTGATGCGCCCCGCAATTGTGACCTTCGCCCCGCGACGTGGGGAGAAGGCTACAAAATGACTGCGCGCGCGAAATACCGCTTCGTCTTCTTCGACGTCGACTCCACGCTGGTCGCCATCGAAGGAATCGACGTGCTCGCGAACGGCAATCCGGAGATCGTCCGCCTGACCGACGCGGCGATGAACGGTGAGGTATCGCTCGATGAGGTTTATGCGCGGCGCCTGGAGATCATTCGGCCGAAACGCGCCGACGTGGACGCGCTCGGCGAGCGCTACGTCGCGTCGCTCGTACCGGGCGCGGAAGAGACGATCGCGGCGCTGCAGCAAGCGGGAGCGGACGTGCATCTCGTGACGGCGGGCATCGCGCAGGCCATCGCGCCGCTGGCCGCGAAGCTCAACATCGCACCGCGCGCAGTCCACGCGGTCGCGCTGCAATTCAATGACGACGGCAGCTATCGCGATTTCGATCGGCGCTCGCTGCTCACGCGCACGGGCGGCAAGGAGCTCGTCGTGCACGCGATTCTCGCGCGAGCAAAAGGACGCTCGGCGTTCATCGGCGACGGCGTCAGCGACCTGGAGACGAAGCCGGCCGTGACCCTCTTCATCGGATTCGGAGGAGTTCACACCCGGCCGCGTGTGATGGAGAATGCCGAGGTGTACGTGAGGCAGCTGCGCGAGACGTTGGCGTACCTGCTGGAGGATAGTTAGTACCTCGGGTACCTCGGAGTACCTCGGAGTTCCTCGGGGGGAGTAAAACCCTCCGAGGTACCCGAGGTACTCCGAGGTACTCCGAGGTACTCCGAGGAATCGATGACCGAGACTGCCCGCTACTTCGTCCCCGGCCCCACGTGGGTGCGTCCCGAGATCCTACAGGAGCTGACGCGGCCGATGATCGGCCACCGCAGCAACGAGTTCAAAGAGCTCTTCGGCCGCATCAATGCCGATCTGAAGACGCTGTTCGCGACGAAGCAGACCACGTTCGTCGTGACCGCCTCGGGCACGGGCGTCATGCAGGCCGCGCTCGAGAACTGTGTCGCTCGGCGCATGCTCGTGACCACGTGCGGCGCGTTCTCGGAGCGCTGGTACAACATCGGCGAATCGCTCGGGTATGAAGTCGATCGGCAGGATGCAGGCTGGGGCAAGGCTATCGATCCCGACGATCTCGCCGACCACCTGGCGCGCCATCACCGCGCGCATTACGACGCGGTCACGATCACGCACAACGAGACGTCGACCGGCATCACGAATGACGTAGCCGTGCTCGTGCGCGTGATCCGCGACGAAGCGCCCGACGCGCTGGTGCTCGTCGACGCGGTCTCGTCCCTTGGCGGCATTCCGGTGGAGTTTGACGCGTGGGGCGCGGACATCTGTTTCGCGAGCGTGCAGAAAGCGGTGGCTTTGCCGCCCGGCATCACGGTAGTCGCCGTCTCCGATAAAGCGCTGGAGCGCGCCAAGAAGCATCCGTACCGCGGCACGTACTTCGACTTCCTCTCGTACAAGAAGAACGCGGACGACAGCAGCGTGCCGTCCACGCCGTCGATCCCGCACTTTTACGCGCTGGCCGCGCAGCTCGAGCACATCCTGCGCGGCGAAGGCCTCGAAGCGCGCTTCGCGCGCCATCAGCGCATGCGCGAGATCACGCGTGAGCGGACGGCGCGCTTCGCGAAGCTCGCGTCCGATCCCGCGTTTGCATCGGCGACCGTAACCGCACTCGCGCCGACGATGTCGCCGGCAACGATCCGCAGCGAGATGAAACAGCGCGGCTACACGCTCGGCGGCGGCTACGGGCAGTGGGCGGACACGACGTTCCGCATCGGACACATGGGCGACATCCCGATCGCGGACCTCGAGGCGATGCTCGATGCGCTCGCGGAAGTGGCGCGCGCTTGATCGTGCAGAACACGCCCATGCACAAAGTTCTCGTCACCGACACGATCGCGTCCTCCGGCCTCGACATCCTCCGCGGCGCGGATGACGTCGATCTCGATTACAGGCCGGGACTCAAAGACGCCGCGTTGCTGGAAGCGGTCGCGCAATCCGACGCGCTGATCACGCGCAGCGGCACGGCAGTGACACCGGAGCTCGTGAATGCGGGCGATCGGCTGCGTGTGATCGGCCGCGCCGGCGTCGGACTCGACAACGTCGATATCGACGCTTGCACCGCGCGCGGCATCCTCGTGATCAACGCGCCGACCGCGAACATCATGTCGGCCACCGAGCACACGATGGCCATGCTGCTGGCGTTGTGCCGCAACATCCCGGAGGCGCATGCGAGCGTGAAGCGCGGCGAGTGGACGCGCTCCAAGTTCATGGGAACAGAGCTCGACAAGAAGACCCTGGGCGTCATCGGTCTCGGCCGCATCGGCACACGCGTGACCACTCGCGCGCGCGGCTTCGGCATGCGCGTCATCGCGTACGACCCGTACATCGCCGACTCTGTGTTCGAGAAATCGGTCGCGGCGAAGGTGACGCTCGATCAACTCCTCGCACAGGCGGATGTGATCACGGTGCATACGCCGATGACGGACGAGACGCGCGGAATGATCGGCGCCGGCGAACTGGCGAAGATGAAGGATGGAGTGATCGTCCTGAACATCGCGCGCGGCGGGATCTATGAGGAGCAGGCGCTCGCCGACGCGTTGAACAGCGGCAAAGTCGCGGGCGCCGCGATCGATGTGTACATCGACGAGCCGCCAGCACCGGATCACCCGCTGGTCAACGCGAAGAACGTGATCCTCTCGCCGCACATCGGCGCGAACACGATCGAGGCGCAGGATCGCGTCGCGGTGAAGACGGCGGAGATGGTGATCGAAGCGCTGCGTGGGTCGATCTTCGTTTCGGCGGTGAACCTGCCGTTCGAGGGATTGTCGGATGCGGACGCGGCGCCGCTGATCAAGCTCGCGGAGAAGCTGGGCCGCATTGCCGCGCAGGTGATGAACGGCCCGGTGACGCGCGCCGAGATCGAGCTGTGGGGCGTCGACGCGCGGCTGCTGAAGATCCTTTCCGTCGCGTCGTTGAAGGGCTTGCTGGCGCTGCATCTCGCGGAGTCGGTGAACTTCGTGAATGCGGAGCAGATCGCACAGACGCGCGGCATCGCCATCGGCTCGACCACGCATCCCACGCCGCGCGACTACGCGAACATGCTCACGTTCCGCGCGTCGTCGGCGACCGAAGAGACGTGCGTGTCCGGCACCGTGTTCCACGAGAAAAACCAGCGCATCGTGTCGGTGAACAACTTCCGCGTCGAGTTCAAACCGGAAGGGCACATTCTCTACATCCTCAATCGCGACGTGCCCGGCGTCGTCGGCCGCATCGGCACCACGCTCGGCGATCACGAGGTGAACATTGCCGAGTACAACCTCGCGCGCAGCTCGAGCGGCGGAACCGCGATGGCCATCATCACCATCGACTCGCCGCTCAACGAGGATGCACTGACCGCATTGAAAGTGATGCCGGCCATCAAAGAGGTTCGGCAGTTGCGCCTGTAGAATCGTCGCGCATGCACTACCGCCTGCTCGGAAAAACGAACCTCAAGGTCAGCGAGATCGGATTCGGCGCGTGGGCCATCGGCGGTCCGTCCGGCGCGTCCGGTACTCCGCTGGGTTGGGGAAAGACCAGCGATGACGAATCGCTCGCCGCCATCCGGCGCGCGCGCGAGCTCGGCGTCACGTTCTTCGACACCTCCGACTCCTATGGCTTCGGCCGCAGCGAATCGCTCCTCGGCATCGTGCTCTCGCGCAAGCGCGAGGACGTCGTCATCGCCACGAAGGTCGGGGTTGCGCGCGACGCGGACGGCAAGCTCCGCAAGGATTTCTCGCGGCAGCACATTCAGCATGCCGTCGACGGCTCGCTCAAACGCTTGCGCACCGACTACATCGATCTCTATCAACTGCACAACCCGACGCTCGACGAGCTGCGCCGCGACGACATCCACGAAGCGATGGATCGCCTGCAGGAGGCCGGCAAGATCCGCTTCTGGGGTGTGTCGATCACGACGCCCGAAGAAGGCATCGAGATCATCCGCAACGGTTGGGGCTACGTGCTGCAGGTGCTGTACAACGCGCTCAACCAGGCGCCGGCGAAGGAGCTGTTTCCGCTGGCGAAGGAGAAGGGTTACGGCGTCATCGCGCGTGTGCCGCTCGCATCGGGACTGCTGTCCGGCAAGTTCCGGCCCGACACTGCGTTCGCCACCGACGACGTGCGCCAGAACTTCCTTACGCCGAAGCGTCTCGAGGAGGTGCTGCCGCGCGTCGACGAGGTGAAGTCGATCATCGGCGGCAGCGCGCGTGCGCTCGCGGAAGGCGCGCTGCGTTTCGTGCTCGCGCACGATGCGATATCCACGACGATCCCCGGCATGCGCAACGTGCGGCAGGTGGAGATGAACGTGTCGGCCGATGAAGTGCGGATTCCGCAGGAGATCGTCGACAAGCTGCGCTCGCGTTTGGGCGAGTACAACTTCTATCAAAGGCACGGGATTCGGATTTAGTGACCCTCATCCGGCATTCGGCCACCTTCTCCCCTCGGCGAGGGGAGAAGGTTACATCGGCAGCGTCATTGAGTAGCCTTCTCCCCTCCGCAGAGGGGAGAAGGTGGCCGAATGCCGGATGAGGGGTCACTCCACTCCGAGGTCGCGCACATACTCCGTGATGTCGATGCGCGCGGTCTCCTCCGCGCGGCCACTCGCTTCGACGATCAGGATGTGCGGCAGCGTGGGACTGTCGGGCGAGCGTTCGTGATGTTCGAGTCCAGTAAGCGCTGCATGTTTGCTCGTGCCGTAATCGCACCACTCGAGTTTCGCGAAGCCGGCGCGGTGCAGCAGTTCCGTGAGCATCGCGGCGTTGTAGAGGAACTTGTGGCCCCACGCGCGAAAGCCGCGATTGAGTGTGAGGCAGTCGCGCGCCGCCGCGTCATCGTGCCGCCATGAGGCGATGTCGATGATTGCCGTCGTGTCCGAGGTCGCGGTCCAGCGCGAGGCGTACGAAGTCGCCCATACCCAGTCGAGGTTCGGCGTCGTCAGGCGCAGAACACCGTCATCGGCGAGCACGCGACGGCATTCGCGCACGATCCGCAGCGCGTCCTCGAGCTCGAAGTGCTCGATGAAATGCTCCGCGAAGATGTGCGAGACCTGCTCGAACGGCAGCCCTTCGCACACATCGACGACGCGATCGACACCCGGATACGGCCGCACGTCGATGTTCACCCAGCCGGCGAGAATCACCGGGCCCGACCCCAGATGAAGCTTCATTTCGGGATGCTAACGTGAGTCTTCGTTGTTCTCAGCCTGTTATGCCCGATCGCACCATTTCCATCCGCGGCGCGCGGACCCACAATCTCAAGAACGTCTCGGTCGACATCCCGCAGCGTCAGCTCACGGTGGTGACCGGACCGTCCGGGTCGGGCAAGTCGTCGCTGGCGTTCAACACGCTGTATGCCGAGGGGCAGCGGCGGTTCGTGGAGTCGATGTCGACGTATGTGCGGCAGTTCCTGGAGCGCATCGACCGTCCCGACGTCGATGCCATCGACGGCATCCTGCCCGCCATCGCCATCGAACAGAAGAACTCGGTGAAGAACGCGCGCTCCACGGTCGCGACCGCCACGGAGCTCGCGGATCACTTCCGCCTCTTCATGACCTACTGCGGCGAGACGCGCTGCCCCGACTGCCACGTGATCGTACGCAAGGAAAACCCGGAGACGATCACGGACGCCATCCTGGAATCGCTCGGCGGCAAGCGGGCGGTGGTGCTGGCGCCGATCTTCTTCGATCCCGAACATCGCGACGTCGTCATCGAGCAGCTCGTGAAAGCGGGTTTCTTCCGGCTGTGGATCAATGGCGAAGTGCAGAATCTCAACGACGTCGACACGTCGACATCCACATCGTTCGAGCTGGTGATCACGCGGTTGCGCATCGACGCCGGGCGGCGCACGCAGATCACGGAAGCGATCGAGCAGGCTTTCGAGCTGTCGAAAGGGAACGTGAACGTGCTCGAGGAAAGCGACGAAGGCTGGCTCTCGCATCGCTTCACGTCGCACTTCGCCTGCAACAAATGCGGGGCCGAGTTCGCCGAGCCGACACCACATCTGTTTTCGTTCAACTCGCCGCTGGGCGCGTGCACGAAGTGCCAGGGCTACGGCCGGATCATCGGCATCGACATGGAGAAGGTGCTGCCGAACCGCGACCTGCGCCTCGACGAGATGCCGGTCACGCCGTGGAACTCGCCCGGCTACGAGGACTGCTACGACGACCTCAAAACGTTCGCGAAGAAATTCGGGCTGCGTCTCGACGTGCCGATCAAGGACCTCACCGAGGCCGAGTACAAGGTGCTCTACGAAGGCAAGGGGAAGTGGTACGGCATCAAGGGTTTCTTCGACTGGCTGGAGACGAAGAAATACAAGATCCACGTGCGCGTGAAGCTCGCGAAGTACCGCAGTTACGAGCGCTGTCCCGAATGCCACGGCTCGCGGCTCAAGGACGTCGTGAACCATGTGAAGTTCCGCGACCTCACCATCGGCGAGCTGTTCGCGATGGACGTGAAGACCGCGCGCCGCTTCTGGGAGTTCATGGCCATGTCGAAGCAGGAGGAGGCGCTGTCCGGCCACCTGCGCCGCGAGATCGTGAACCGGCTGGTGTATCTCGATGAGGTCGGGCTGTCGTATCTGACGCTCGACCGGCAGACGCGCACGCTGTCCGGCGGCGAATCACAGCGCATCAATCTCGCCGCGGCACTCGGCAGCTCGCTCACCGAGACGATGTACGTGATCGATGAGCCGACCGTCGGCCTACACGCGCGCGACAGCGAACGCCTGCTCGCCGTGCTGCGCCGTTTGCGCAACGCGGGGAACACGGTCATCGTCGTGGAGCACGATCCGACGATCATCGCGGGCGCCGATTATCACGTGGAGCTCGGGCCGGGGGCGGGGGAGTTCGGAGGGGAAGTGACTCACGTCGGCCGCTTGCCGAGTACCTTGGGGTACCTCGCAGTACCTCGGAGTACCTCGGCTAACGCACTCCCCTCCGAGGAACCCGAGGTACTCCGAGGTACCCGAGGTACTGATGTCATCCGCATCGTCAACGCTCGTCAGAACAACTTGAAAGGTGTGACCGCGGAGATTCCGCTCGGGAAGCTCGTTGCCATCACGGGCGTCTCCGGCTCCGGCAAGTCGACCCTCATTCGCAACTGTCTGTACAACCGCTACCAGCGCGACGTCCGCGGCGTCGCTGGTCTCGAGACAGGCAAGGTCGATCGGCTGGAAGGGACAGACCTGATCTACGACATGGAGCTCGTTGATCAGTCGCCGATCGGTCGTTCCTCGCGCTCGAATCCAGCCACGTACATCAAGGCATGGGACGAGATCCGCAAGCTGCTCGCGGAGACGACCGGGGCGAAGCTCAACGGCGTCACCGCCGGAATGTTCTCCTTCAACACCGAAGGCGGCCGCTGCGAAACCTGCCTCGGCGCGGGCGTCGTGTCGATCGACATGCAGTTCCTCGCCGACGTCGAAGTGGTCTGCGACAAATGCGACGGCAAGCGCTTCGGCGAGCAGGTCATGAAGGTCACGTACAAGAACAGGAACGTGAACGAGATCCTGCAGCTCACCGTCGATGAAGCGGCGAAGTTTTTCGTCGCGAAGCGCGCGTTGCTCAAGCGGCTCGACGCGCTCCGCTCCGTCGGCCTCGGCTATCTGCGTCTTGGCCAGTCCACCGACTCGCTTTCCGGCGGCGAAGCGCAGCGCCTCAAGCTCGCGTCGTTCCTCGCCGAAAGCGCCGCGAAGAACGGCGACAAGCCGCGCATTTTCCTCTTCGACGAGCCGACCACCGGACTCGCCGCGACCGACGTCGCGGTGTTGATCCGCACGTTCCGCGATCTCATCGACCGCGGCAACTCGGTGCTCGTGATCGAGCACAACACGCAGCTCATCGAGCAGGCCGACTGGGTCGTCGACCTCGGCCCTGAGGGAGGGGATGGCGGGGGAGAGATCGTGGCGGTCGGGACTCCGGCCGAGATCGCCGTGAATCCGCGATCGATCACAGGACGCTATCTGCACGCGTCGCGCGAGACCTTAGAATTGCGCGCGGGATGACCATCGACAATGCCGTGCTGGAGATCGTGCGTGCGCGCGCGGCGCGACCTCTTTCGTTCGACGAGCTCTCGAACGACGTCACGCTCGGATCGGACGGACTGGGACTCGACTCGATCGCGATCGCGGAAGTGCTGCTCGATTGCCAACAGAAGTTCGGCGTGAGCGTGACCGGGTTGCTGGAGGGCGAGCCGCTGACGCTGCGGCGTCTCGTCGCGCATCTGCAGCAGGAAACGCCGGCGTGATCGGGCGCGTTCGCGCGCGCGTCTCGCGTTTGCTGTCGCTGATCCTCGGCTGGCTGGCGAAGTTCTCACCGCGTGCCGCATTTGCTGCCGCGGACGCGCTCGGATGGTTGTGGTCGTGGACCGCGCGGCGACCGAGATTTCCGGGCGTCGAAACACGCGCGATTCGCCGGCGCATCTGGACTACCCACGCACGCACGATCCTGCTCGGCGGCTGGATGGCGCTCGGCGGACGCGAGCGGATCCGTTCGCTCGTGCGCGACAACGAAGCTGTCGTGCAACTGCGGCCGCCGATGATCGTCGGCACGTTTCACATCGGTCCGATTCATGGGTTGAGCGTCCTTGCCGATCGACTCGCTGCGCCTTCGCTCGTGTTGCGCGGCGCGCTCGGCACGGATCAACAGCGCGCATTGATGTTCCATCGCGCGATCGAACATCTGCAGCAGCACGGGTTCGTGATCATGGCGCTCGATCCGCAGGAAGCGCGGCGCATCGAAGTGCCGTTCCTCGGCGGAACGTTGCACCTCGCGCGCGGCGCGTTTGCGATGGCCCGCATCGCGCGCGTGCCGATCGTGCCGCTGGTGGCGCGCTGGGATGGCGATGCGATCGAGCTGATCGTCGGCGAGCCGCTCGCGGTCAGCACCGATGAACACAAGCTCGCGAGTGCGGCGGCGCGATGGCTGGAGCAATATCTGCGCGATGCGCCCGGCGAGTTGAGTTATCGCGTGCTCGAGTTGATGTAGCCCGAGGTAGCCCTCGCCCCGCGTGAGCGGGGAGACAGTGGCCGAAGGCCGGGTGAGGGACCGACCCTTCATCCGCCTTCGGCACCTTCTCCCCTTGCGGAGGGGAGAAGGCTACTTGCGGAGAGCTGCTCGCATAGCGCAGCGTGTCGGATCTTTCCGTTGTATGTGCGGGGGATTTTCACAACGACCACCCGCTCCGGCGCGAAGCCGATCGTGCGCTGCACCTCTCGGGAGACCGCATCGACGATCGCGGCTTCATTCGCGCGCGGATCGATCTCGATCGCCACCACGATCTCTTCCGTCGACACGCGCCTCAATCCCACCGCCGCCGCGAGTCGCACTCCTTCGATACTCTGCGCGGCTTCTTCGAGCTCGCGCGGTGCGAGCACGGCGCCGCCGCGTTTGAGCATCGCGCGCTTGCGGCCGAGGATGTAGAGCTCTCCGTCGGCGCCGGCGTGGCCGAAGTCGCCGGTGTGCAGCCATCCGTCGCGCAGCACTTCCGCGGTCGCCTCCTCGGCATCGAAGTAGCCGGCGAACACGCCGTTGCTGCGCACGAGGATCTCGTCGTGCTCGATCTTCACTTCGACGCCGCGCAGCGGAGTGCCGCAGCCGACGTTGCCACGATCGTCGACGCGAATCTCGCGGCCGGGCGGCGCGAACGTGACACCGAGCGTTGCCTCCGCGAGACCGTAGCCGGGACAGACGATGCCGCGTCTTCCGAAGCGCGACTCGAACATCTCGATCGTGCTCCGCCGCACCGGCTCGCCGCCATTCGCCATCCAACGCACGGACGAGAGATCGACCGTCGCAGGATCGACGAGCCGCGCGGCCATCCGATACGCGAAATCCGGCGCGCCGGTGATCGTGCCGCCAGCTTCGGTGATCGTTTGCAGCCATCGTGGAATCGTTTGAATCGACGGCGTGATGATGTGACACGAAGCGCCGTTGAACACGGTGCCGATCATGAAGCGCACCAGACCGAGGTCGTGCCATGGGGGGACCCAGCTCACGAGGACGTCGCGCGGCGTGACCGTGAACGCCTCCGAGTAGCTGCGCATCACCGAGAGCACATTGCGATGGCGGATCATCACCGCGCGCGATTCACCCGACGTTCCTGACGTCGGTTGCAGAAACGCGAGGCTCTCCGGATCGACCTCGACATGCGGGCGCACGCCGACTTCGCGCGGAATCTGCGCGAGCGAGTCGAGCGTCAACTTCGGCCGTACCAGCGCCGCGCGGCGGATCGCGGTCTCCGGTGGCACATACGGGTTGAACGCGCAGCTCACGGCGCCCGCGCGCTGGATCGCCCAGAACGCCCGCACCCAGTCGAGACCTGCGGGAAGCAGCATCGCCACGCGATCGCCGGGATGCACGCCGAGCTCGAAAAGTCCCGATGCGAGCGCACCCGCGTCGTCGGAAAGCTCGCGGTACGTGAGGCGTTGTCCTTCGTGCACGAATGCGACCGCGTCCGGCTGCGAAGCGGCGCGTTCGACGAGGAGATCGGAGAGCGAATCAGTCATGGTCCGGGCGTGTTGCTCGTCACAGGCTACAATTCACGGACTTTACCAAGAGGGAGACACGCATGAGTGTTGTTCCGCAAGGGCATCCGGACCGGGTTGGCTTCGAGCCCGACCGCCCGCAGCCGTTCACGCCGTACATCGCTCCGGAAACATCGCTCTCCGAGCTCACGCCGCGCGCGGTCATCGTCGGCACCATCCTCGGCATGATCTTCGGCGCGTCGTCGCTGTATCTCGTGCTCAAGGTCGGTCTGACCGTCAGCGCGTCGATCCCGGTGGCGGTCATCTCCATCACGCTGTTCCGCATCCTCTCGAAGATGGGCGCGCGCAACGCGACGATCCTCGAGAACAACATCTCGCAGACCGCGGGCTCCGCGGGTGAATCGATCGCGTTCGGCGTCGGCGTCACGATGCCAGCGATCCTCATCCTCGGCTTCGATCTCGAGATCGGGCGGGTGATGCTCGTTGCGGTCCTGGGCGGACTGCTCGGGATCCTGATGATGATCCCGCTGCGGCGCGCGCTGATCGTCGCGCAGCACGGCCTCCTCAAGTATCCGGAGGGCACCGCGTGCGCCGAGGTGCTGAAAGCAGGCGCGAGCGACGAGTCGCGCGCGGCCGCATCGGAAGAAGCGCGCCTCGAACAGGAAGCGCGAGGCGGCGCGAGCACGAGCGCGAAGACGATCTTCACCGGCTTCGGCATCGGCCTCGTCTACAAGACCGCCATGGTCGCGTTCCGCACGTGGAAGGACACGCCGCAACGCATCTTCGGCAGGCCGTTCGAAGGCGCATCGATCGCGGCGGAGATCTCGCCCGAGCTCCTCGGCGTCGGCTACATCATCGGGCCGCGCATTGCCGGCATCATGTGCGCGGGCGGCGCGCTCGCCTACCTCGTGCTCATTCCGACGATCAAGTTCTTCGGACAGGCGTTGACGGAACCGCTCGCGCCGGCCACGACCGGCCTGATTCGCGACATGGATCCGAACGCGATCCGCAACGAGTACATCCTCTACATCGGCGCAGGTGCGGTGGCGGCCGGCGGCATCATCAGCGTCTTCAAAGCGCTGCCGATGATCTGGCACGGCATCAAGGGCGGCATGCGCGACGTCTCCGCGGCTCGCGCGGGTGACACGCGCGCCGCGGCTCCGCGCACCGATCGCGATCTCTCGATCAAGCTCGTGCTGATCGGCATCATCGCGCTGATCGTCATCATCGCCTTCTCCAGTCCGTTGTATGTCGGCGGCACCGGCATCGCGGCGCGCATCGGCGCCGCACTGCTGATCATCGTGTTCGGCTTCCTGTTCGTGACCGTCTCGTCGCGGCTGACGGGAGAAGTCGGCTCGACGTCGAATCCGATCTCCGGCATGACGGTGGCGACGCTGCTGCTGACCTGTCTCGTGTTCGTGATCCTCGGATGGACGGGCAGCAATTACTTCGTGACCGCGCTTTCGATCGGCGCGATCGTCTGCATCGCATCGTCGAACGGCGGCACGACCTCGCAGGACCTGAAGACGGGGTTCCTGGTCGGCGCGACGCCGAAAAATCAGCAGATCGCGATTCTCATCGGTGCGCTGGCCTCGGCGCTGTTGCTCGGACCGATCCTCCTCGGACTCAACGAGACGGGCTCGGTTTACGTGCCGGTCAATAACGTCCCCGCCGGTTACTCGGCGGGGTCGTACAAGCAGGGCGATGTCGTCGACACGAAAGCTTTCCATGGCACGCAGCAGGCGGGCGTGCTTCTCCACGGCGGCACGGATCCGAAGTCGTACAACGTCTGGTTCCGCAACGATCCCTCGGGCGGCAACGCCGAGAAGTACCTCGTCGACGAGAGCGGCACGCCGGTGTATTACGTCGATCCCGGCATCAACGGCGCGATCCGCAAGCTGCCGGACGGCCGCGAAGTCGCGCAGAAGTTCGACGCGCCGAAAGCCACGCTGATGTCGTACATCATCAAGGGCATCCTCGGCGGCGAGCTGCCGTGGGGCCTCGTGCTGATCGGCGCGATGATCGCGATCGTCCTCGAGCTCTCCAGCATTCCTTCGCTCGCGTTTGCGGTCGGTGTGTACCTGCCGTTGTCCTCGACGACCCCGATCCTCATCGGCGGCATCATCCGCTGGTCCGTCGACAAGTGGATCGCGAAGAAACACGCCGGCGCGAAGATGACCGAGGAGCAACTGGTGGCGGAAGGCGACAAGAGTCCGGGCGTGCTGATGGCGTCGGGCTACATCGCCGGCGGTGCGATCGCGGGCATCGTCATCGCGTTCGTCCTCGGCGTGTCGGCGATGCGGCCGCTCAACGAAGCGGTGGGGCGCTTCGCCGAAAACAATCCGTTCGCCACCGGCCCGAATGCCGATCTCTGGTCGTTGATCCCGTTCATCGCATTGATCGCGTTGCTGTGGCTCACGGGCCGCGAGAAGATCCTCGCGCATCGAGACATCCCCTGATCCTGATCACAAAGGCCCGCCGCAAGGCGGGCCTTTCGTTCATCGTCCATGGAAGGTTGCGCGATCTTTGTGGTCTTCGTCATCGCGATCATCGCGCTGGTGGCCGCGGTGCGCCTGCGCTCGCGCCTGAACGCGGCCGAAGAAGACACGAAGATGCTGGCCACGGAAGTGGCCGTGTTGCAGCGCCTCGTGCGCGAGATGAGACGGGACAGTTCCTCGGAGTTCCCCGGAGTTCCTCGGGGTTCCTCGGAGGGGCCAGCACCGGCCGCGCGAGAGCCTGAGCCGCAGCCTGAGCCGGTGATCGTCGCGCCTTCTCCCATCGAGCCGATCGCACCTGTGCCTGTCGTTCCCGAACCGGAGCAAGCGCCGATCGAGCCTCCGCCATACGTCCCTCCCACTCCGCCCCCACCACCACCGCCTCCCGCCGCGCCCGCGTGGTCGTTCGATTGGGAGAACCTCGTCGGCATCAAGCTCTTCTCGTGGATCGCGGGCATTGCGCTCGTGCTCGCGGCCGTGTTCTTTCTCAAATACTCCGTCGAGCATGGCTGGCTGAGTCCTGCGATTCGCGCGACGCTCGGCATCATTACCGGCGCGACGTTGCTCGTCATTTGCGAGTTGCGCGTCGCACGCAATTACACGTTCACCGCGAACGCGATGCATGGCGCCGGCATCGCCATCCTCTACGCGACGCTGTTCGCGATTCATGCGCTGTGGCATCTCGCACCTGCAGGCCTCGTCTTCTTCCTGATGCTGGTGGTGACGGCGGTGGCGGTTGGACTCTCGATCCGGCGCGACTCGATGTTCATCGCGCTGCTCGGCCTCATGGGCGGCTTCGCCACGCCCGCGTTGCTTTCGACAGGTCAGAACCGCCCGGTCGGGCTGTTCTCGTATCTGTTGCTGCTCAACGTCGGACTGGCGTGGGTCGCATATCGCAAGCGTTGGCCCGCGCTCACGATCGGCAGCCTCGCGTTCACGGTGTTCTATCAGTGGGGCTGGGTCGGCAAGTATCTGACTGCCGCGCAGCTTCCGCTGGCCGCGGGGATCTTCATCGTCTTCGCGGCGCTGGCCGCGTCCGCGTTGTGGATTGCGCGCCGCGGCCATGACGATCCGGGAAAGAGCATCTTCGAGCGCGTGTCGCTCGTGGCCATCGTGTTGCCGCTGGCCTTCGGCATCTTCACCGCGGCCGTACCAGCGTACGGCGCGCGCTACAACACGCTGTTCGGATTCCTGCTGCTGGTGGCGGCCGGACTGGCGTTCATCGCCGTCGCGAGCGAGAAACGGTGGCTGCACGCGATCGGCGGCGGCGCGGTGTTGCTGACGTTCGCGATCTGGTCCGCGGTGTCGTACGTCTCCGACGCCTGGCCGGCGGTCCTCGGATGGATTGCCGCGTTCGTTGTGCTGTATCTCTTTGTGGCCACGCGCATGCTCACGCGTGCGAGCTTCACCGCGCCGCTGCTCTTCTTCATGCTCCCCGCGCTGCTCGTGCTCGAGCCGCGCGCCGCGTCACCTTCACTACTCTTCGCCACGTTCTTCGTGTTGCTCGCGGCAGTCGCATTCGTCGGCGTGCGATACGAACAAGGTCCGCTCTACTTCGTGGCGTCGTTCTTCGTCATCATCGGCGAGGCAATCTGGTCCGCGAAACATCTCACCGCCGATCGCCTGTACGCCGCGCTGCTGCTTTACGCCGCATTCGGCCTGCTCTTCCTCGGCGTCCCAGCCATCGCGCGCCGTTACGGACGCGAGCTCACGCCGCGCGCCGGCAGCGCGATCACGGCGATCGTGAGCCTGGCGATGCTGTTGTTCCTCACCATTGATGAAGTCGCGAGCGATGCGCTTTGGGGACTGACGGCGTTGCTGGCGATCCTGCTCGCCGGCAGCATCGTCGAGTCGAAGATCGGCCGCCGTCCCATCGTGGCCATCGTGTCGATGGTGCTCACGTGGATCGTGCTCGGCTCGTGGTGGGAAGGCATCGACCTGAAGATGTCGCTGATTCCGGCGCTGTTCACCGTGGCTGCGTTCGGAATCCTCGCGCTGCTCGCGACGATCTGGGCGAACCGCGATGCGGATAGTCCCGCGTTCGCGCATTCGTCGCACCTCGCGCTCGTTGGCTATGTGTTTCTGTTCGTCATTGCGATCCAGAAAGCGCTCGCGTTTCCGCCGTGGCCTCTCTTCGCCGTGCTGGCGATCCTCACGCTCGCGATCGGCGTGGCGTCGTTGTATCTGCGGCTCGGCACACTCACTGTCGGCGGCGCGCTGGGCGCGCAACTCGTGCTGCTGACGTGGACGTCCCATGCGCTCATACCGCCATGGGCGAACACCGGGCTCGTCGCGACGTTGCTCATAGCTGCTTTCGCCTACGTCTGGATGTTTCTCGCCGAACGCGTGCTTGGACGCGAGGGCGCGACGCAGTTCCACGCCGCGGCCGCGGCAGCGCTGCTCATGGGACACGCGGTCGCAATCGGCGTCGGCTCCTCCGCGAGGCCGCTGCCGTACGCGATGCTGCTCGCGACGCACGCGCTGCTCGGAATCGCAACGCTGGCGCTGGCGTGGCGCACGGAAACCCATGCGCTCGCGCTGTTCAGCGTCGTGTTGACGAGCATCGCTACCGCGATGGCGCCGCAGATGGCACCGAGCCGCGCGTTCACGTTCGCCGTGCTGCCTTACGCGCTCTACATGGTCTACCCGCTGCTCCTCGGCGCGCGCGTCAAACGCTCGCTGCAGCCGTATCTCGCCGCGGTCATCGCCAGCGCCACATTCTTCTTCTTCGCGCGTGATGCGATGGTGCGCGCCGATCTCAATTCCATGATCGGCGTGTTGCCGGTTGCGCAGGCGATCGTGCTGATGATCGTGCTGCTCCGCCTGCTCCGAAGCGAACCCGCCGAAACGCGCGACCTCGGACGCCTGGCCATCGTGGCCGGTGCCGCGCTCGCATTCATCACCGCCGCCATTCCGCTGCAGCTCGACAAGCAATGGATCACCATCGGCTGGGCGCTCGAAGGGGCGGCGCTGGTGTGGCTTTTCACGCGTATCCCGCATCGCGGGCTCGTTGCGTGGGCGGGCGCGCTGCTCATCGCCGCGTTCGTGCGGCTCGTATTCAACCCGGCCGTGCTGAACTATCACGCGTCGAGCGGCCGCGCGATCATCAACTGGTATCTCTACACGTATCTCGTCGCCGCCGCGTCTTTCTTCATCGCCGCGTACTGGCTGCCGCGCGCATGGAAACGCAGCATCGCCGCCACGAGCGCGATGGGCACCGTGCTCTTGTTCGTGCTGCTCAACATCGAGATCGCTGATTACTTCTCCAGCGGCACGACGCTGACATTCAACTTCTTCTCCTCATCGCTCGCACAGGAGCTGACGTACACGATCGGCTGGGCCATCTTCGCCGTGGCGATGCTCATCGCCGGCATCGCTCTGCATGCCAAGCCAGCGCGCGTGGCCGCACTGATTTTGCTGCTGGTCACGATCCTGAAGTGCTTCCTGCACGATCTATCACGCCTCGGCGGCCTCTATCGTGTCGCGTCGCTGCTCGGTCTCGCGCTCGCGCTGGTGGCCGTGGGTGTGCTGTTGCAAAAGTACGTGATCGCGCGGCCGGCGGCGCGCGCGGCGTTACTCGCGTTGCTCATCACGTCGCAGCTGTTTGCTGCCGTCGAGCGCACCGTGTCGCCCGGCGCGGCGGGACCGAATCGCCTCGACGTCGACGTCGCGCTCTTGTCGAACGCAGCTTCCGATCTGCGCGACCTCCGTCTCTACGATGATGCGAAGCGCGAGATCGGCTATCTGCTCGTCGACCCCGAGCCCGGAACGCCGCGCTGGATCGACGGACGCATGCTTCCCGTCGCGGCGACGAAGAAGACCAGCGGATTCGAGATCGATCTCGGCCGCGCCGAAGACATCGATCGGCTGCGCTTCGAAAACATCGCGTCGCCCTTTCTCAAACGCGTGCGCGTCGAAGGCAGCGGCGATCGCGGACGCTGGACGCTCCTCGCCGACGCCACGGTGTTCGATCTGCCCGATGAGAAACTGACGCGGCTCGACGCCGGCTTCGAGCACGGCCGCTATCGCTATCTGCGCGTGACGTGGGACGACGCATCGAGCGCGCGTATCGCGCGTGTCGGCGGCGTTCGCGCTCGCGTGCATAATTCCGGTGCATCGCCCGAACCGCTGCGGGCATCGCTGCCATTCCGCAAACGCGCGAGCGAGCCGCGCATCAGCCGCTATCGCGTCGATCTTCCCGGCGCGCGCATGCCGCTCGCCGCGATCGAATTGCGCGTCGCAAACGGCAACGTCTTCCGCACCGTCACCATCACCGAGCCGCGCCTCGGCAACGGCGAAGTGCTGCCGTCCACGCTCGGCAGCGGAACGGTGCGTCGCGCGGAACGTTGGGGCGCGGTGGCGGAGGCGATGGGTGTCGAGATCGAGCGTCCGACGGGGCGCCAGATCGATCTCGTCATCGACGACGGCGACAACCCCGCGCTCGTGCTCACGCACGTCATTGCGCGGTTCGCGCCGCAGCCGTGGATCTACTTCGAGTCGCCGGGCATCACGCCGCTCACTGCGCGTTACGGCGATGCGCGACTCGAGCCGCCACGGTACGACCTCGAAGCGTCGCGCCGTTTTCTCGCGAGCGCGAAGCCGGCCATCGCGACGTGGGCGAACACCTCGATGATCGCGCCGGCCGCGGCGACAGAAGACGTCCGCGCATTGCAAGGCGCGGTCGTCGATCGAAGCGCATTCGGTGTCGTGCGCGCCATTCCCAGGGCGCCCGCGGGACTGACAGTGTTGCTGATGGACGCGGACGTGCTGGCGCGCAGCCGCGAGCTTTCGGACGTGCGCATCGCGGGCGAGAATGACCGGCAGATTCCGTACGTCGTCGAGAAACGCGACGAGCCGCTCGTGGTGCCGCTGACATTGCAAGAGGCCAGGGGCGAGAAAGGCACGACCGTCTATCGCCTGGCGTTGCCGTACACGACGCTGCCGTATGGAACGCGACTGGTGTTGCGCACCACGGCGCGCGTGTTCGAACGCAGCGTCGATCTGCGCGGCGTGACGACCAGGATCTGGCGCGCCGCCGATCCCGAGCTCCTGCCACCAGCGCTGACATTCGAGCCGCCGCTCAGCGGCAACGAAGCGCTCGAGGTCGTCGTGCACGAAGGCGACAACGCGACGTTGCCGATCACGCGCGCGGAGCTGCTCCTGCCGTCGGTCGCGTTGCGCTTCCATCATCCGGGCACGCCGATCTCGCTGCTGTACGGAAACCGGGAGCTGGCCGCGCCGCGCTACGACCTGGCGCTGCTCGCGCCGCGGCTGTTCGCACAAAGCGCGCGCGAATTGACGCTGTCGCCGCAGTCGTCGAAGAATGCAACGAGTCGCGAGTCGGACGCGCGCAACTTCTTCTGGATCGCGATCGGGATCGTGGCGGTCGTGCTGCTGGTGTTGCTCGCGAAGCTGCTGAAGCCGGCCGCCGTCAGCGCTTCGGATTGAAGCGCTCGCGCTCGGAGCGGCACCACGTGCCGGCGATCCGACGCGCCGACCACTTCGGCAGCGCGCGCATGAGCCACAGGTCGGCGAGGACCAGCACGTTCACCCAGCGCAGCATCGTCAGCGAGCCGTCGCGCTCGAGGAACGGCATGCGCGACTCCGGCCAGCGGATGAAGAGGTAGTCCACGGCCGCGATGAGCACGATCAGCACGATGTCGCGCACGAGCGCGCGCCGGCGCGCCTTGCGAATCGCGGCGTGCGCGTCGCAGAGCACGGGCGGCGGGCAACGATCGCTCTCGACGCCGGGGAGCAGCTCAGGTATGGCCATGTGAGAGCTGCAAACCGAAAGGTTGAATAACTATTCCTGAAACCAGTACCTCGGAGTACTTCGGAGTACCTCGGAGTTCCTCGGAGTTCCTCGGAGTGGAAAAACCGAGCTCAGCCCCTCCGAGGTACCCGAGGTACTCGTCTACCGATTCCGCAAGCGGATGTTCTGCGCGATCAGGTTTCCGCTCTCATCCCGATACGCCTTGATCACGGCCGTATCGTTGACCTTCAGCGACTCCGCATTCGCATACGTGGTCCCCTTCGTCCGCACGATGAAATCCTCGGTCACCCAGATCCGCAGCACGGCATTCGTATCGCGGTCGCGGAAGCCGATCGTTGCGCCGTCCTCGAGCGTTTCGGTGACGGTGCCGGTGATGGTCACGACGGCGTAGCGCATCAGGTCTTCACGCGGCTCGAGGCGCTCATCGGTGACGCCGATGTCGCTGCCGAAACGCACCGTCGACGCGAGGAACATATCGCCGACGCGGTTGTAGCTGCCGCTGATCTCGACCTGATCGCCGACGCGCAGATCGCGCGCGCGCATCATCTCGCCGTTCGCATCTTCGGCCGCCCGCATGTCGACGCGCGTGGTCGTCCCGCGTCCCGCGTCGACGTAGACGTAGTCGAGTCCCGGCTCGGTGCGCGTCACGCGGCCGACCAGCATCGTGACCGTGCCGCCGGTACCGGCGGTTGCGCCGCCGCTTTCCTGCACCGAGGCGAGGACGTCGATGCGACGCGCGAGGAGCTCGTCGGTCGCCGTGCCCGCCGGGTCGCGCTCGATGCGCACGCGATCGCCGAGCTCTAGATTCGGCACGCGATACGCCTCGCCGCGGTAGTACACGGGGGTGTTGCGAAACGTGCGCACCGTGAGCATGCGACGGTCGGTGGTCTGAATGACGAGCCGTCCCTCGTCGACATTGATCTGACGAATCGTCCCTTCGACCGTATCCGCCGCCGTGGTCGTGCCGGTCGCGCGGTCGTCCGTCGTTGCGGTTCCGGAACGCGACGGATCGCGCGTCGTGCCGACGCCGACCTGGCTGGCGGGAACGTCGCGGCCGACGAGCGTGATGGCGTCGGCGCGATAGACGCCTTCGCGCAACGCGGGACCGCGCACCGAGATGCGATCGTCGAGACGCACGTTCGCAAGACCCGCGGAGCCGGTGAAGATCTCCGGCTTGCCGCCGATCATCGTGCCGAAGCCGTGGTAGACGGTGGAGACCGAGTCGGTCTCGATGGTCATGCGCGTACGCGATGCGTCATCGAGCTCGATCTGCAGCCGTCCGGGACCGAGGTCGATGTCGTACACCGTCCCGACCATTGGACGGCTTTGCGCGAAAGTGGACAACGTGGACAGCGCGAGAATCACGCAAAGTCCCGCCAGGCGCAGGTTTCGTGTCATAGGTCCTCCTGTTGAGCGCGCGAAACCGCAAACGGCGCGCCTAATGTCTCTCTGAGACGGCGCGCCCCGCGATAAAGCTTCGCTGCACGGCCCGGTCGTCGCCCATGAAGATCAGTCCGGCGAGGAGATCTTCGAGCGACGACGCGCGTTCCGTACGCATCGCCAGGAGCGGCGTGGCGTTGAGATCGAGCACGAGGAAGTCGGCCGATTTCCCGCGCTCGAGGCTGCCCGTCTCGTCGTCGAGCGTAAGCGCGCGCGCGCCGCCTAGCGTGGCCAGATACCACAGGTGGAACGGACTCAGCGACACGCTCTGCACCTGCTGCACTTTGTATGCGTCCGCCATCGCGTTGAAAAGCGAGGGCGTGGTGCCCGCGCCGATGTCGCTGCCGAGGCCGACGACCACGCCGGCGCCGAGGACGCGGTGCAGTGGAAAGAGACCGCTGCCGAGAAAGAGGTTCGAGTTGGGGCAGTGCGCGATGCGCGTGCCGCGGCGCGCCAGCAGATCGAGCTCCTCGGGCGTGAGCCACACGCCGTGTGCGAGCACCGTACGCTCGCTGAGCAGGCCGTAGCGGTCGTACACGTCCGCATACTCCGCTTCCGGAAAAAGCTCCTGCACCCAGCGCACTTCGTTGCGGTTCTCCGAGATGTGCGTGTGCACCCACGCGGCGGGAAATTGCCGTTTGAGCTCACCCGCCGCTTCGAGCTGGGCCGGCGTGGAAGTTGGCGCGAAGCGCGGCGTGATCGCGTAACGCAGGAGGCCGCGTCCGTGCCATTTCTCGAGCAGCGCGCGCGAGTCGTCGTAGGACTGTTGCGCGCTCTTGTCGAGCAGGTAGTCGGGCGCGTTGCGGTCCATCATCGTCTTCCCGATGATTCCGCGGAAGCCGCGGCGCTCCGCTTCCTCGAAGAAGATATCGGTCGCTTCGCGATGGATCGTGGAGAAGATCAGCGCGCACAGCGTGCCGTTGCGAAGCAGCTCGTCGTAGAACGCGCGCGCGACACGGCGGGCGTGCTCCGGATCTTCGAACTTGCGTTCGGTCGGGAAGGTGTAGCGATTGAGCCATTCGAGCAGGTGACCGCCGTACGAGCCGATCATCTCGAGCTGCGGCGCGTGCAGATGCGTGTCGATGAAGCCAGGCGTGATCAGCGTGCCGGACAGATCGACGACTTCGCCTTCAGGCGCATCGGACCACGCGCCGACACTGGCGATGCGGCCTTCGTCGTCGACGGCGAGATGACCGTCCTCGAAATACTGGTACGACGACTCGACGTCGTTCGCGAACGGATCCGCGACCGGCGTGAAGATGCGCGCGCGGTAGACCCTCACAGGCCAGATTGTAACCGCCGGTTGCCGCGCCACTTTGTTCTTGGTATCGGAAAAAAGATCGTCTAGGATGCGCCGTCCAAAAAATTTCGGTGGTCCCACTGTGGGAAAGAGAGAGGAACTCAATGAAGGTTCTGAGAGCCCTGGTGATAGCTGCGTTGGTGGTGATCCCCCGTGCTGCTTCAGCCCTCGACGGCTGCATCACCGTCTACAACAACTCCCTCCGCGAATGCGACATGTATTTCTGCGGAAACGGCATCTTCACCTGCGCCGCCTGTAAGACCGAAGCGTGGGGCGAATACTACGGCTGCGTTTATTACGCGATGACGCACTAGTCGACGAAAGGACATTAACGATGAGACGCCTCAAAGCAATCGCTATCGCCATCCTGCTCGTCGCCTCGGTCACGCCCGCGTATGCAATCGACGGCTGTGTCACTGTCTACAATTCGTCGTTGCTCCGCTGCGACCGCGCGTACTGTCCCGCCGGACCGATCATCTGCGCAGGCTGCAAAGCCGACGCCGTCACCGAGTATTGGTCGTGCGTCTACTACGCGATGACTACATAGGAATTGGATCCCTTTCTCCGATGAGCAGACTAACCGCCGGAGGAGCTTTGCTCCTCCTCGTTCTCCTTTCCCTGCCGGCAGCGGGCGCTGAATTCGTTGCTGCATTCAGCGACCCGTCCGGCTCGTTTCTCATCGATGCCTCGGGCGCGATTCACGCGGTGCAGCCGAACGGTTCCATCGCAAAGACGGTCGTCCTGTCGCAATCTCCAGGCAAGCCCCTCCGGTGGGCGCGTCCTGTGCGGACGTTTGCACGGCTGGGCCCTTCATGGTTTGCGGCGGACGGCACCGAGCGCCTGGTGCAGTTTGGTGCTGATGGGATGTACAGCGGTGAAGTCAAAGTACCGTTCCGCATTGCCGCATTGACGGTGGCAGGCAATCGTTTGTGGGCGCTGAACATGCTGGCCATGCGCTCCGACGAACAGCTCTGGTTCAGCGCCGACGGCCGAAAATTCAACGCTTACGACGCCCCGTCGAAACAGCAGTTCGATTCACCGCTCGACAATCTGGTGCTGCTCGAAGGCAATCGCGCCGGCGATCTTTTTTATGGTTCGATGATCGGTCCACCTCTGCTGAAACGCGTCCGGCCGCCTGCGAAACCCGTAGCCTTCCCGCTCGCGTACTCACGCACGAAACAGCGCACGGCGTACGAGAACGCGGAGGGGATGGTGGACGAGATCGCGCCGTACTCCCAGCCCGCGCGACACCTGATGGCGATCGAAGACGGCAGCGTGGCCGTGCTCCGCAATCGGGAAGACATCCTCAACGCCGCGAAAAAGCTCGAGACGTGGATCGGCCGGCGCGTCGATCGTTACGACGCTTCGGGACGTCACGTCGCCACGGGCCTTTTCCCGGAGACCGCGCGTTTTGTCGTGGCGGTCACCAAAACGGAGGCGGTCGGGATCAGTCGATCCGGCGGGGCGATCAGCGCGAAGTGGGGCAAGCCGGTGCCGGGCGCGGTGTGGACTCCGTGATTCGGACGCGGCCTCCGTCCGCGTTCCGGTATCTGCGTCTGAACGGCACGTTTACGTCCTGGTTTCCGTTTGTGTTTCTGCTGTTTCTGGCCTGGGTCCTCTACTCGCGTGTGACCGCGGATCCTGTGCGTTTCTCTCCATATCTCTTTCTCGTGCTGCTGCCGCTGGCCGCAGGGACCGGTTTGTTGACCGCGGCGCGAAGCGGGCGTCTCGATCTTTTGTTCGGCATCGGCGTGACACGGCTTCGCCTTTGGAGCCTGGCGTTCGTCCTGGCGTGGCTGGTCCCGTCGCTCCTCGCGGCACTGCTGTTCGCGGTCAGCGGCGTGCGTGATACCGCGTTCGTGCTCATGCGTCTGCCGGCCGTCCTTCTCTTCGCAGGCGGTATCTCTTTCGCTGCCGGCCTGGTAGAGATGCGATACACGATCGGCGTGCTCTGGCTGCTCACGCGATTGATCTTCATGATGACCATGGGAGCGCTGGAGCAAAGCGTGCGGCTGTCGCGCGGCGACCTGCCTTCGCCGGACAAGCTCATGCTGATGATCGTTGCCCTGCCCGAGATCATGATCGAGCGTGGCGTTCCGGTTCCGTATCTCGTCGCCGCGGCGCTGATCGGCAGCGCGGCGCTGATCGGATCGTGCTCATGGTTCGCGCGCGCCGACTTCGGAGGCAAGCGCTCGTGACGCTGCAACTCGACGCCGTGCGCAAGTCGTACGGAGCGAACGAAGTGCTGCGCGGGTTCACCGGGACGTTCGCGCGCGGGCGCATCGCCGCGCTGATCGGACCGAACGGTGCGGGGAAGACCACCCTGCTGCGGATCGCGGCCGGCCTGCAGCACGCTGACGGTGGAACCGTGTCCCGCGCACAGGTCTTGTACTACGGCGGTTTCGACACGATGCCCGCGCGTGGCACCATCGACGCGTTCCGGAGCGCCCTCGGCCTGCAGCGTGCGAGCGACACGCGAAAGCTCGCAAAGTTGTCGCGCGGCGAGTTGCAACGCGTCGGCCTCGCCGCCGCGCTGGAGCTCCCCTCCGACGCCTTGCTGCTGGATGAACCGTGGACCGCGCTCGAGCCCGACGCGCGAGACGAGCTCAATGGCGCACTGCAGCGCATCGCGACCGATCGGATCGTGGTTTGCTCCACGCACGATCTCGATCAGGTCGCGCGGATCGCGGACGACTTCGTCTTCCTCGCCGCCGGCACGGCGGTCTGGAAAAAACGGGAAGACGGCGGCATCACGCGCGACGAGCTGTTGCGGCTTTACCACGAGAGCAAGTCGCGATGATCGGAGCGGCGCTGCTCGCGGCCGTGGTGTCAGGCGCGGTACTGGTACCAATCGAGCAGCCGATCGCGCTCGTGGCGCCACCTGCCGTGGCGAAGGAATGGAATTCGTTCAACGATCTGCCGGCAAGCGAGGGCGGATCGCGCGCCGTCACGACCGACGGTACAGTGCCGGCCGGTTCGGGCCGCATCGATGTGCTCCGCCGCGAAAGTCAGCGCTGGGTTTGGGAATCGCGTCTCGCCTACGAAAGCGATGTCCGGCTGGCTGAGACCCATTACGACCGCGGCATCCTGCTTCGGTTTCCCGGCGTGTCCTCGTATTTCTGGGCGGAAGCGCGTGCGAGCTCCACTGCGCCGATCGCTCTTCGTCCCTTCCGGAACGTGATGTTCACCGGCGCTGACGCGGATTCGTCGCTCCTGCTCTATCTCCCGTCTGAAGACGCTCCGCGCGCTTCCGTTGAACCGATGATGCGGTTCGTTCCCCTGGAGCATGCGCTGGCCTGCGCATCGAACGTGAGCGGCAGCGATTGCGCGGTCGTCCCGGCCGAGGCTGCGTCCGTGTCGTTCGACGACGTCAGCGGAAAAGAGACGCGCGTCCTTCGCGTCGAGCCACAGCACGACGATCGATACGATGTGCTCACCGAGGGGCGCGTGCGCGTCGTCGCGAAGGTGGTTCCTGCTCCCGTCGCGCAAGCGGGTCCGTGGGTCGCCATCACACTGGACGAGGAGCGCCTCGGATGGGATCGCGTCGTAGTGCAACGCACCGGCGGTCAGTTCGCGACAGAGCGCGCGACCACGAGCACACTCGCGCCGATTCCCGCCTTCACCGTGCTGACCTCGCGTCGCGAACGCGGCGTGCGCTTTCGTGCGTTCGCAGGCAAGGAGAAACGGCCGGTGGCGGATCCGGCATCGCGTCTGGCGGTCTTTCCGCAGAAGGACGGCGTCGCGTCGACCATTCCGCTGGCGTTCATCGGGCCCGATACGGATGGTCACTTCGATCTGCCCTCCCTCGGCGCAGGCGACTATTCGCTGAAGCTGGTCTCCTCCGACGTCACCGGCGAGCTCGTTCGCGTGACCGCGATGACGGGCGTGACGCTCGATGTCGTCTTCCCGACGGGGCCTGCGGTCACGGGCAGACTGATTCGGACGGCCGGCGGAAACGCAAACGATGCCGCCACCGTGGAGGTCGCGGCGGCGATCACGTTCATGGAAGCGCTTCGAGCCGGCGACATCACCGACCGGATTCGCGCGGCGGTCGCCGACGAACAAGGGCAGTTCCGCGTGGTCATGGCCGCTCCGGGCAAGTATCGCGTTTCAGCGCGTTGGGGAGTGGCGGCCGCGGAACGCGAATTCGAGATCACCAGGAAAATGTCCGACGTGGATCTCGGTGACATCGTGTTGCGGACCGGCTCGACGCTGCGTGGCACGCTTCAAGGGTGCGTCGACGGGACGATGTCTCTGATCCCGACGCCCGACCTGAAGACGAGTCGTCTCAGCAGCGGCATCGGCGAAATCCGGCATGCGACGCTCGATGCGCACGGCCAGTTCCTGATCGAAGGCCTGTCCAAGGGCGGCTACGGCGTCGTCGCGGAATGCGCGAAAGCAATCACGCCGGTTTCGCCGGACGTGATCGCGATTCCCGAGGTCGGCGACACGGTGGTGGAATTCAAACTCGCGCCGGTTCCGTGAGCGGCATGCCGCGGCGGTTGGGATCGTGGATCCACGCCGCCACGCGGCGCATGAACTCTTCGACAGCGCTCGTGTCGGATTCATGCAACGTCTCGAACGCGCGCTGCAGCCACGCGCGTTCGAGACGTTGCA
>Ga0196978_1000057_pt1 | contig 53696 bp, 39 predicted proteins | sample S3v_2013CmetaG_FD_155491 | JGI IMG/M metagenome (GOLD analysis project Ga0196978, IMG submission 155491) | Soil microbial communities from Anza Borrego desert, Southern California, United States - S3+v_20-13C | ecosystem: Environmental > Terrestrial > Soil > Desert | place: USA: California... | reverse complement strand
GTGCTAGCCCCAAGCAGAACTCCCTGTCGTCGGCGGCCCTGAACTGGCGGCGGCGCAACTCTATGTTCTTGTGCGGAGGAGGGGTCGTCACCGCGGTCAGCCAGCCGCCGTAAGACATGTGTATGACAGGCACGTCGCGGCCGGCGAGTTCGTGCAGAGCCTGTGCGGAGAGCTGTACGTTGCCGAATAGACAGAGCTGGTCTGTCTCTAGTAAGCGCGCGTCGCTGACGACCTTGCCCTTCTCCCGTATCTCCAAGACCTCTCCGCGCAGGCCCACACTGTAACCCTGCCCTTGCACGTAGACCGCGAGCGCGTCATCGCGCGCCGGAATCAAGCGCCGCGGCTCCGCCTCCGCTTTCGACGGGCAGGGCGGTTCATTTTCCGACGTGGCTTCGTCACCGAGCCCCTCGGCTGTGGCCTCGCGCAGCAGATTCGTTTCGTCAGGCAGGCAGATGCCGACGAGCGAGCAGCGTGGGCACTTCGGCGAACGCACGAGCGGCGGAGGGATCGTCCGGCTGGCGGCGACGCGGCGCGCCTCCGCGATCAACTCCCGCGTGCGCGCCACAAGCTCTTCGGTCAATTCCACGCGAACGCGCTGATTCGTCTCCGCGAAATAGATCGCCCCCTCGTCGCACTCATAACCGTGCTCGCGCAGCAGCAACCCCTGCACGCAGACCTGCACCCGCTCCGGCTCATATGCCCCCTCGGCCACGTCCGGCGGCGCGCCGCGCTTGTAATCCACAGGGATCACGCGCCCGTCATCCGCCTCAATCACGTCCACCCGCGCCGTCACCCCGAGTTCGTCCGAGCCGAGCAGCACGGAGCGCGCGTGCAGGCGCGGCATCTCCACCACCTTCGCCGGCTCCGGCACGCGCCCACGCTCCTCGTCCACACGACGATGCACGAACCGCCCGTCGAGCGTGTCCGCATTGTGCGCCCACTCCCCCTGGACGTGCTCCAGATAAAACAGCCGCGGGCAGTACGCGAACTCGTTAATCATCCGCGCCGGAATCTGCTCGACGCCCTCTTGATTGTCTTGATTGGTTTCAGTGGGTTCTATCGTCATCGGTTATCTAGCTCCTCTCAGCAACATCAATGGCTAAGAGAAGTGGAAACCGGAAAAGCTGGATAGAGATACCTGATATGTGACTCTTCCCCGGCTAGGTAGATAAGTCTTGCCTTCGCAACGATGGGCTGCATCCGCGCCCAATTTCTCAGTATTGCGGCGGGAAGCCGCTGAGAGTAGGCCGCGAAAAAGAGTCACCCATCAGGTAGAGATTCTGTTTTCAAAGACCAGAGCTGTTGTTTAGACAGAGTCAAGCACAGGCTCAAACAACCCCAAACCGAAATGACACCCGAAACCGAGCGCGAGCGGCCCCGCCGTCTCCTCCGCAAACTCTAAGTCGAAACCCACCAGCCCGTAGCCCTGTCTGCCCTTGAGCCGCCGCGTCTGAAATTCAAGCCAGCGCACTTCCCTTCTGCCGCCCGTTCGATAGCCGCCGAGTGGTCTCACCGAAACGGGTTCGGGCAATCCGCGCACGCGCAACTCACGCCGCAACTGTGCTTCCGGCAGGTCGCGTGGACGTGGAGGCTTGCCGCCGCCACGATTCGCAAAGCGCGGCAACGAAAAAGGCGTCACCGACCGCCAACGCTTCGCCGCGCGAAACAAGGGGACGTGCGCGAAATCATCTCGCCCGCCCAAGCCCAACAGAACTAGCCGCACGTCCGGCAGATTTTTGTAATGCCGTTTGACGACGCGCACACGCCCCAGTGCGTCCAGATCATCCGCATCGAACCCGCGCGGCGCGTAAACCGTCAGATGATCCAGACGCCCGTCCCCGTCCTCGTCCGTCGCCCAGAAGTGGGCGTGCGCGTGATCCTCCTTGAGCGGCACGCCCTCCTGCGGAGGCTCTGCGAGGACGTGACCACGGGGGAGTACGTCTTCAGGAGCATCCGCACGGGCGAACGCATCAACGACATCAAGAAGGGGTTCGTCAGCGCCTGCGGTCTAGCGGGGGTCAGCAACCTCACCTTCCACGACCTCCGGCACACGTGGTCTTCGAGGGCGGCCAAGATGGGCGTGCCCGAGCACGTCCGCCGCGACATCCTCGGTCATTCGCCCGCCAGCATGACGGGCGACTACACGCACGCCTCACCCGAGGAGATGGAGCGGGCGATGGAACTAGTCGCGTCCTACGATGGGTGCGGCTTTTCCGGCCTCGGCAAAATCTCGGCAAAGCGAAAAACGGCGGCGGACCCGCAATCCGCCGCCGCCTCGTAAGTTGTTGTCACAACAGGAAAAGTTTGGTAGCGGGGGGGAGACTTGAACTCCCGACCTTGGGGTTATGAATCCCAGAGAATACGGCCTACCAAATCATACCTGAGTAGACATGAAGTGATTTACGCCGGTTGCAGCCGCCCGAATGCATGCAGGTAGCCTTAAACTTCTCGACCTAACCTTAAAACATTACACCAAGTTTTTCCCAGGATGTGTTCTGCTTGCCTTTAAACGCAGATTCCTCACGCGGATTTAGGGCCGGAGGTTTGGCTGTCAGGCTAAGCTCCACAGGAGCAACACAAGAATAAGGAGCGCACCGACTATAGTTAGGAACATTACAGCCACGACGGCTAAGGCGCTTTTAGACAGCGTGATACTGTTCATTAGCCGCGGAACTTTAGCTGGCCTGGGGAGGGGGGACAAGACCTTAGGCGGGCCACCGAGCAGGGCTTCCAAGTGCTCTAGTTGCGGCGAGTCTGTTGCCCCCAGGGGCCTCTGGATTTGAGGCTGGCCGTCGCCGGATAGGAGTTGGGGTGTTTGAAGGTCTGCCTGCGGGATTGATTGCGCGACCTCGCGCAGCCGTTCAGCGAACTCCCGGGCGTCCTGAGGCCGCGACTCCGGGGCTTTATTCAGAGCCTGCATGACGAGGGCCGTCAGACGTGGCGGGATGTTGGGGCGCAAGGCGCCGATAAATGGCGGCACGTCCTCGACGTGTTGCCGGCACAGACCGATGATGGTCGTCTCAAGAAACGGGCGGCGACCCGCCAGCATTTCGTAGAGGATGATGCCGAGGCTGTATACGTCGGCCCTCGCGTCCAGCCTTAGCCCCCGGCAGTTTTCCGGCGAGGTATATTGGACGGAGCCGATAAACCAGCCCGCGGGGGTGAGGGAGTCGTAGGAGACGGTCGTCAGCGCCGGCCTAAACTTCGCCAAGCCGAAATCGATGACCTTAGCCTCCGACCCGTCCGAGGGGTCCCCCGTGAACATCACGTTCTCGGGCTTGAGATCGCGGTGCAGGACGCCCTTGGCATGCGCGGCGGCGACCCCCTCGGCCACTTGCAGCATGACCGACACCGCTATTCGCGTCGGGAGCGCGCCGGCTTTTTTCATCACCTCCCGGAGGGTGGGCCCCTCCAGAAACTCCATCGCGATGTAAGCCTCGCCGTACTCGAGTCGGCCGTGGCTGTAGACTCGCACCACGTTGGGATGTTCGATGAGGGCCGCAACAGCTCCCTCCCGGCTGAAACGCTCCAGGCCGCCGGAGTCCCTCCCGGCGTACTCCGGCGGGAGCAGCTTCACGGCGACGGGCGTATCCGCCGTCACGTCGGTGCCCCTGTAGACTATACTCACCGGGCCCCGGTTGTTGAACCGGTCAAGGCGGTATCTCTCAGCTATAAGCCTCCGACCGTGGCGCGCCCCCTCCAGCGGGGGGTGCCCCGCCTCCTCGCAAGAGGCGTCCTCGTCCTCGTAACAGCGATGACAGGCAGGGCAGATTTTCATAAAGTCTCCGCTCTACGGTGAGAACCCTGGGTAACTGCGTCTAACAGTCTATCGCGACGCGAAACCCTACGTCCTTAAACCTCTCGAAGCAGAGTGCGCTGGCGCGGCTGGCCGAGCGGCAGGAACTGCCGAAGCTGAGGTACGAGCCCCCCCGGATCACGCGCAGGGCGTCGTGAAGGTCTTCCCAGACGCCGCCGTTTTGCGGTGCGCCGGCGTAGCTCTCGTGCCAAGCGTCCGAGCACCACTCCCAGACGTTCCCGTGCATGTCGTGCAGCCCGAACGCGTTGGCGACCCCGACTGTCCCGACGTTAGCCACGCCCCTCGACGACGGGCCGTAACTGCTGTCCGACTCGCGGGGCCAAAGGCCGCTGTAGTTAACCTGCTCGGTGCTCACCGGCACGATGAAATTAAAGAGGGTCGGTGTCCCGGCGCGGCACGCGTACTCCCACTCCGTCTCGCTCGGCAGGCGGCAGGTCTTCTGTGTGTAGCGCGAGAGACGGTGGCAGAACTCGACCGCTTCCTCCCAGGAAACCATGGTTATTGGGATATCTTCCGACAGGTCGCCGTTAGGCGAGGCGGTCAGATGACACGTCACCGGCGGCAGGTTCGTCGCCACCTCACGCCACTGTTTTGCCGTCACAGGGTACTTGCCCAGCCAGAACCTCTCGACGGGGGCCTCGTGCTGCGGGCGCTCCCAGTTAAGCCACGCGCGCGCATAGGCCCTCAGGTAAGCCGGGTAGGTGTTGACCAACTGCTCGATCTCTTCCCTGCTGGTCCCCATCAGGTAGCGGCCGCCGGGGACGTGAGCGATGTCGAGGTCCCCGCCCCCCGGCAGGCGTATGGCGTTGGGGGCTTCGACATCCTGGGGCTCCTCCGCGACGCCCAACGCGCTGACCATTTTGTTGTATTCCGTGTAGATGGTGGGGACCTCGTCGTCTTCGTCCCCGCCCCGCGGCGGGAGCGCGGAGTCGTACTCTTTGAAGTCGGCCCAGAACTCCTCCACGGAGGCGTACCTTCCCTCGACCCGTGCGGCAGTGGCCCTGCGCAGGACGCTCGTCAGGCGGAACCTGTAGGGCTCGGTTGACGGGTGGAACGGCAGCTCGCCAAGCTCCCCCCCGTCGTATGCGGGGCTGAGCCCTGTCAGCGCGTAGTAGATCGTCATGGCGAGCGAGAACACGTCTGCCCGGTGGTCGACGGGCTGCATCAGGTCGCGGGGGTCAGCCTGCGGGTGGTGCTCGGGCGCGGCGTAAGAGGGCGTGCCGACGAGCATCCGGTCGGCAGCCCGCCCCTCCTCCATAATCTTAGATACCCCGAAGTCGGCGAGCTTTAGCAGCGTGGGGTTATGGCGGTCGTCGAAGAGGAGGTTCGACGGGTTGATGTCGCAGTGGATGACGCGCTGCCCGTGCGCGTGGGAGACCGCCTCGACGACTGGCCCGAAGAACCTGATCACGTCCTCCAGCGGCAGGATGCACTGCTCTTTACAGTAGGAGCCGAGGCTCCCACCGGGCATGTACTCTGAAGCCAGGTAGTGAAACTTCCGGCCGTCCTTGCTCTCCCCCTCGCCGTGCCCGACCAGCCTGACGACGTGCCCGTGCTGCACCCTGCGGTGCGCCTCGACCTCGTTCCGGTAGTGCCAGAGGAGGCGCTCCTCGGTCACGCCCAACTCGGGCCGCAGCCGCTCGTTCAAAGCCTTGACGACGACCGACGCGCCGTCCGGCGCGCGCGCTAGGTAGACTTCCGCGTAACCGCCATCCGCGAGGCGGTGCAGCACCCGGTACTCGCCGGCCATGCTGTCCTCTAGGTTCAGCCTCATAACGCCAGGGTCTCCGTCGGGGTCGCTACGGCCTATTCTTCTTCGGCTGCAAGAACGCGAAGCCGCGCCGCAGGAGCCCCTCACGCTTCACGTGGTGTGAAATCTTATCCACCGCCGCCCCGGCCTCGATGCTCAGCTTCTCGTTAAGAAATTCGCCGACTACCTCAAACAGGTCGCTGTCCTCCTTGAGCCTGTTCACCGCGCGCGTGGTCGCGTATTGCAGGTAAAGGTTCGCCGCGTCCGAATCGTACTTGAGGAGTGACCTATGGAAATCCCTCACCTTATCGCGCGCCCCGTGGGTGCCGAGGTGCGCATCGAGACCCTTGATGAAGTCCTCGACCTGCGCGGGGTCGCACAGGAACCCGCGCAGGTCGAGGATTTTGATTACCTTCAACTCCCTGTCCATTGCCTGCGTGGACAACATCTCGGCGACGATCTCCGTGACCTCCGCCGTCGGCCTCTTTTCGCACAGCGACTTCGTCAGCTTGGTCTCGAGGACGCGGAACAGGTGCGTCGAGCCGCGCTCGACCAGCAGGTACTGTTTGAGCCGCGTAACGAAGACGGGGTGCGAGAGAAGGTCGGGGCGCGACTCGATCACCCTGACGACCGCGTCGGCCAACTCGGCCTTGACGGCCTCCTCCTGCGCGACGGGCACCAGGTCGGCCAAGAGATGGAGCAGGTTGACGGCCTGCTCCTCTGCCCTGAGGGGGAGCGTCCGGCACCGCGCGGCGAGCGCGCCGATGGCCCGCTGCTTCCTCTGGCCGAGGCGGTCGAGGAGCGGGATGAACTTCTTCAGGTACGCGTTGAACTCGGCGTTGCGCTGACAGAGGTACGGGTCAAGCAGCAGCTCGCTGTCCTTCGGCATCACCGCAAGGTAGACGGCGTCCCAGCGGGCGTGGACTAGGTCGGAGTCGAGCGGCACGGTCGTCAGCGCCGGGAGGAGCTGGCACCACCTCTGGGCCTCGTCCTCCTCCATCTCGCCCACGTGGTTCAGCAGCCACGCGCTGACCGCGTTGACCAAACGCTCCAGGATGCTCACGTCCTTGGAGGTCTGGGAGATGCTCATCGCCGCCCTGACCAGGACGCGCACGAAGTGTCCGGGGACGCGCCCGACCTCTTCGAGCTGCTCCGGGGTGACGGCCTTCTTCCGCAGGCCGGCGGCCGCGGCGAAGACATCGAACTCGCCCTTCAGGAAGGCGTCGTCGCCGGCCAGCCAGGCCAGCCACGCCTTGACCTCTCGCTCGACCTCACATTCGTAGATGACCACGACCCCCAACTCGTAGAGCAGCCGGCGGCGGCGCGAGAGCATCTTCCAGATGCGTTGCGTCTCCGCGTGCGAGCCGGGGGCTCCGAGTCGCTGGAGCCCGTTGTAGAGCAGCTTCACCGCGTCGGGGCGCGGCTCGACGGCCTCCGCCATCGGCCGCAGGAGCGCCTCGACGTACCGCGCCAGCCACTTCTTCTCGTCGGCCAACTGGTAGAGGCCCCACAGGAGTTCCGATTGGAACTCCGGGGCCTGGAGCCGCGAACTGATGGCCTCGCAGACGCGCGGCTGCAACCCGTCAACCCAGCGTTGCCGGAGGATGCTGAGGTCGCGGGACTGGAGATTGTCTACGAGCACGGCGAGCAGGTCACACTGCTTATCTTCCGGCAGGTGCGAGAGGCCGTTCAGTTCGAAGGCCGTGCGCACCTCGTCGGCGGAAGCCTGCCCCGCCTTGAGGTCCTGCCACAGCAGGTACAGGCGGTCGGTGCTGCGGAGGGCGTTGAGGAACGCGTCCCCCTCTCCGAACGTGATCGGCTCGCGGCACCCGGCCAGCGACGTGACGAGGTAAGGCAGGCCGCGCCGGCCCTTGATGTCGAGCAACAACTGGTAGTACTTCTTCGCCTTCGAGCCGGGCTCTAGCTTCGCCGAGCCCGGCTCGCCCCAGGCGACACGCTGCTGCTGCCCCGGCCGCGCTTGGTCGGTGAACCCCAGCCGCATGGCGCTGGAGCTGGCGCTCTGCATCCACGTGCTGGCCGAGAGGTCGGCCCGCGCCCCGAACGGCAGGAGGCTGGCCACCGCGTCTATGAAGGAGAGCCTGATGTCGCTGCCGAGGTCATAGCCGTTGACGAGGGCGACGGGGGACTGGATGAGGAGCGCCGCGACCGCGGCACAGAAGTCGAAGCCGAACTTCTCGATGAACCCGGCGACCGCCTCCCACTGCCCCTCCCCCCCAGCCAGGGAGACCCGGGGCGGCTCCAGCGAGGCACCCTCAGAGTGCATGAGCGAGCCGCTGCGCGGTATCTGGTCGTGCAGCAGCGTGTAGGTGGGTGCCTCGGCGGCCACCTCCCCGTACTGCAGGCAGAGCCCCACGGTGGCCGACACCGGCCTGGAGCTGCGGTCGTTGCGGGCCGTCCAGTCCTGGCGCGTGGCCGCGATGTATGCCGCCCCGCCCAACTTGAACGGGCCGAATGTGACCCACGGCGGGCGCTCCGCCTCGTACCTCGGCTTGTCGGGCATGTTCCCGACGCTTAGCTGGTTGAAGAGGGCCTCGAAGTCCTTGTTGCTCAAAGGCCCTTCGCTCTGCGCGAGCACGCGGAAATCTATGACATCCCCCTGCTTCTTACTCTTGAGAGCCACCTGGGGTCTGATGTCCGTCTTCATCTCCGCTCCTTTGCACATGCCACCGCTCACGTGAACTGATTCTGAATCCACAGCAGCGGCTCGAACACCCCGTAAGGCATCGGGATGCCCCGGATTTTGTCGCCGCCGGGCTCCTTCACGACGTTGCAGCACCTCTCGATGTCAATCTTCCCCTCCCCGTCGCGGTAGAAGCCGATGCTGGAGGTGAGGAAGAAGCGCACTCGGTCGTTCTTGAACGAGCGGCGGATTTTGGGGATGGTGAAGATGTCGGCGAAACACTCGAACGCCTTTTCCTCCTCCTTCACGTAAGGTGCCTGCTTCGGCTTATTCTTGTCGTGAATGACTAGTTCCGCATTCCTGAGCTTGGTGAAGACCTCGTCGTCGTCGAACTTGGTAACGCAGACCGCCAGGTGGTGCGGGAGCCGCCCGTCACTGAGGAGGGCGCCGGGCTGCCTCGCCAGCACCTGCCTGATCATGCTCGTCGAGCGGGTCAGGCATTTGAAATTGTCTGCCGCGACCGGGTCGAACAGGTAGACGAGCCCGTCGCAGCCCGCCAACTGCTCCCAGAGCGGATTTCCAGGATCAGCCGTCAGCAGATCCCCTCCCGGGTAGTCGAAGACATGGAGGTTGAACTGGAAGGATCTCGGCTTGCCCACGGCGTCCAGCAGAGAGCCGATCAGCCCGGCGAAGCCTCCCGGCTTCCCGATGATCTCGTAGGTGTAGACCTGGCGGCTGATGGTGGGCGGGGGGAAGTGGCCATCCCTCAGACTCTCCGTGCCGGTAAGCAGGAAGTCCACAGACCCCGGACTGATGGCGTCGTTCCCGAAGATGTTCCAGCTCCCGGTGGGGTCGAGCAGGGTTGCGATTTCGAGCGCGGAGAGGTAGGTGGTTTTACCGCTCTGCGTGCCCCCCCAAATCCCTATGTTGACGTTCCTATTAGACGACACTGACACCTCCTTCAGGCGTGAGACGCCGCGGCCGCTCGCGGCGAAGGGCTCAGGATGGGCCGAGCGCCTCGCGGGCCGGCCCCGCGGGCGGCCCCGTGATTATACGCGCGACGGCGCCGAAATTAGCAGGGTCGAATTTGACGGAGGCCGTGTAGCCCACCTCCCGCCAGCAGCTACTGGCGTACGCCTCGGCGTACTCGGGCAGGTTGCTGCCCGGCCAGTAGATGGGGCACATGACGCTGATGAAGTTGAGGCGGAAGTAGGTGCGCAGCCCCGTCAGGAGCACGCGCCAGTCGTACATCGACGGGCTCGCCAGCTGGCCCATGCAGCCCGGCTCCCTGATGTACGGGTGTGGGGGGCGGTTCCCGACGGCGATGACGTACCGGCGATTGGCCCGCCCCCAGTCGAATCGGTAGAGCATCTCCAGCGCGTCCTCGAACGCCGACTCGAAGTCGCGCCCCCGCTCCGCCTTCCTGGAACCCAAAAACTTCCTCACCTTCTCGACGTTGTCGGACAGGGGCGAGCCGGCGAAGGTGATCGGGTCTCTGGGCGTGAGTTGGCTGGCCCCGTAGGCTATCGCGCCGAACCTGAGCCGCCCGCCGTGGACGCTGCCCGTCACCTCGTCAATGAGGTTAAGAACGTACTGCCGGCGCTGCTTGAATGTGTGGCGCGAGCAGATCGTGTCGAGGATGAAGACCAGATCGATCTGTTGGGCCTCGGGCCGGATGATGACTGTGGGTACTTGGCTCATCTTTCAAGACGTAGGGCGCCGGCCCTTACCCGCCTGGGCGGGCCCCGGGGGCACCCTCCCGGCTCTGCTCCTGGGGAACCTGCTTCTGTTTGAACCGGAGCGTCGTGGAGCCGATCTTTATCCGGTCGCCGTTGCGCAGACGGGTGGGGCGCATTACGGCGTGGCCGTTGACGGTCGCGCCATGCCCATTAACCGGCTCGCCGAGCACGGTCAGGGTAGGCACGCCGTCGAGGTTGCTGATCTTCGCGTGGCGCGGGGCGATGCCGGCGTCGCCGGGCAGGTAGATGTTCGCGCTCGCCGCGCTGCCGATAATGCCCGGCTTGTACTTCCCCAGCCTAGGGTGCACGTATTTGTCGATGGGTATCTCGCGGATGAACACCCCCTCGCGGAAGACCTCGACACACGACCTCCTTAACGCCGTCGTGACGACGGCGATGGAGCCGCCGATGGAGCCGCCCAGCAGCGTCATGCTCACCGCGAGTAATGTCGGGGGCGGCGTCGCCTGGGCCACGGCGTAGAGCCGCGCTATCTCACAGAAGGTGCCGCCGACCAGCCCGCCGGCGGCCCCGCCCAACGCCCCTTTGTAATTCTCCGTCCCCTTCCCGATGCCCTCACCGAACCCGATTATCCCGCCCAGGAGAATCCAGCACAACACACCCGCCGCGAAGTTCCACACCGACGGAGCGCCCCCCGCCCCCGCGCGAGAGGCCAGTTCCAGCAGCGCGGGGTACAGCCGGAACGCGAGCGGAAGCGCCACCGCGCCGGCGGCAGCCCCCAGCAGGAGCCCGCCACCGCTGTACCAAATCAGCCTGACGGGCGAGCCCCCGAAGGAGCCGTCGTAGGCGGCGATGAATAGGCCAATCATACCCCCGATGAGTGAGCCGTGGCCTACGCGGTTGAGGAGCGACGCGCCGCTCATGAGACTTGGGAAGAGTGTCTCCGCGAGGAACCAGCCGGTCGCCCCCCCGAGCGCGCCGAAGACGGCGTAGTAGTAGACGCGCGAGAAGTTCCTCATGCGGGCGGCTCCCCCTCGGTGTCGGCGAAGCCGTACCGCCGCATCAGGTGTGACGGGATCGGCAGGTGGCCCTGACACCCCCTGCGCCAGCAGTGGTCGGCCGTAAGGTGCCAGCAGTCCATGTGGTGCGGGGTTCGGCATTCGGAGTTCGGGCAAACCACGATCACGTCGCCCACCTTAATCAGGTCTTGGCCCCCCTTGCCGTCACGCTCGTGCGGGCATTCGCGGCCAACGAAAGGCGAGCCGTCCTTGACCTCCACGATGGCGCTGCGCACCCGCTTAGCGGCACCGCCTTCGGCGAGTCTGCGGCCCGCCACCGGGGCCAGCCCTAGCACGATCAGCAGCGACAGCAGGCCGAGGTAAATCTTCGCGAGGCCGAAGCGGTCGTCCGCCGTCGCCGCGGAGGTCGTCGAGTAGAGTTGCTTCGGCGGCCGCCACTCGACCCGCCTGAGGCTGAACGTCCCGCCCGGCGGCCAAGTGTATTCCAGCGTGTGGGGCTTCGCTTCGACGCACGCGTCGCAGGCGATGGTGATCTGGTGCGGTTCGTCGTCCTGCTTGAGGTCGGCGGGGGGACGTATGGTCAACTCGTAGTCGTATTTCAACAGCTTGCGTATCTCCTCGAAGCTGCCCCGCAGCTTGCGCGTCAGAAGCTCCGACACCTTCCCCTCGCCCTTCTTCGCCGCCTCCAGCACTTCCGGGAGGCTGACGTAGATGGTGCGCTTGTCCATCTCGATCGTCGGGTCCGAGATGGCCGCGAGCGACTCACGATCCACGCGGGCGTTGCCGACCCCGTGCTCGTCGCCGACCGCGATGGTGAGGATGTGAACCTTCGGCTCTCGCGACGCGCCGGCTCTGATCTCGCCCTCGTTCCTCTTCTTGTACGCCTCGATGCTCTTCCCCGCGTCGATGAGGGGCTTGTTGTCGGCCGTGTAGTCTATCCCGTCCGAGAGGACTACAAGGTTGGGGATGCCCTTGTCCCTCGCGATCTGGAGCGCCTCTTGGATGGCCGCGTAGAGGTAAGTGTAACGCGGATCTCCCCCCCGCCAGCGTAGCTTGAAGCCGTTAATGCGCTCTTTCAACTTGGCCTTGTCGGCCGTCGGCTCGACGACCGGCCACACCCCTTTGTCGAACGCGTAGACGGCGGCGATGTCATGCTCGCCGAGTTCATCAACGAAGGTGGTCAGCGCCTTCTTGGCAGCGGGCAGCTTGGCGGGCTCGGGCGGCTTGCCCGGCTCGGGCGCCTTCTCCGGTTGCATGCTCCCGCTGCCGTCAACGAGCAGCAGGACTTTCACGCGCCTGTCTTCGACCGGCCGGAGGTCGTCGGGCTTGAGGTCAATCCTTCTGCCGTCGAGTTCGACGCGGAGGTCGGACGCCTTGAGGCCGTGGAAGCGCGTCTTGTCGCTGCGCTCGACGTTGAACTGGTGCACGAGCGCGGCAGGCCACCCGCCCGTCGTCAGGCCGTGCCCGACCACGTATTCACCCCCGCCGGGCGTGGGCTGAGGGGCGGCTTGGCGGGCGAGAGAGAGCGCGGGGAGCAGCCCGAGGACGAGCGACGTGAGGAGGAGGCCGAGCGGGGCGAGCTTCGTGGTGCCGGCCTTCGCGCGCCGCGTATGGCGTCGGCTTCTGTCGAGTGTGGTCTTCATGGCGAAAGTGGCGGCACTCCGGCGCGCTGCTGCTCTCCTTTGAGTTGTTCCCGCTCGGCTTTGTGCCGGGCTTTCATGTTCTCTCTCTCCCTAGACTGTGACGTTTTGAGGGCTGCCTCCCTCGTCTCGAACTCACTCTTGAGCCGGCGCTTTTCGTCGTCGTTCGAAGCTAGGCGTAGCCTCCGCTCCTTCTCCACTTTTAGAAACTCACGCTGGGCTTTCTGGTTGACCTCCAGCCGTGACTCCTCGCCCTTCTGCGCCTTTTCCAGTTGCTCCTTCTTCTCCTTACTCGAAGGTGGCGGGGACTGCTGCGGCTGCGACGGGGTTCCGGCCGGCGAAGCCGAGGGTGACGGGTTCGCCGGCGTCGCCTGCGGCTGCGGCGTCTGCGCCGGGTTCGGGCTCGACGACGGAGTGGGCGACACCGGCGTCGGCTGGCCGCCACCTGAATTCACGTTCGCCTGATTCACGTTCGCCTGCCTGCGAGGCGTCGTTTTCGGCTTCGGCGGTGACGACGGCTTGTCATTATCGTTTTCAACAGGTGCTGGCTTCCGCACGATTCGCGGATCGATGGGGAGGCGGAAAGAGAGGAAGTGCGTCTCAGGGGACTGCCTGTCCATCACCTTTATTTCGATCTTCACCTCCGCGGACGGATGTCGCCTGACGGCATCGAGTTTATCCTGCAAGTTCGCGACCACCTCAACTTCAACTTTCCCGTCCGGCGTCGAAGAGCTCATGTCAACTTGGGCCTCACGCCCATCCACCTCGATTATAGGGTTGGGCGGGCAGCCGGTCAGGGTCATCGAGAGCTTGAGGCTATCCGGGGGCTCGAGCTCTTGTCTGACGGGGCCTTCCCGCTTGATGCCTGACGCGAACTCGTTTTCCGGCGTGGGCGGGGGCGGCGGTGGCCCTCCGGCGACTTGGCCCGAGCGCGCGATGAAGAATGTGGCTGTGGCCACGAGGACGAGTGCCGCGACGCCGCCGAGTATGAATGCGGCCTGCGACCACCTGCCGCGCAGCCTCTCCTCGCGTCTCCCCGCCGCGGTCGGCCGACCGAACGCCGGGGCGCCGCCCGGCTCGCCGACGCCGGCCGCCTGCCCCGCGCTCGTCTGCGCGTGCGGGTCGCCGCCTGCGGATGGGGGCGGCGCGGCCACCGGCGGCTTGATGACCTCGCCCGTGCGCTGGTCAACGCACTCGTAGTTCATCCAGTCCAACACGGTCGCGTCGGAGTTGCGCTCCAGCAGTTCGTAGAACTGCTCGGGCGTGTTGAGGTTCATCCCCTCCGCCCGCCAGCAGAAGAACCCGCCGCGGCGCTTCGTCGGCTCGATCACCAGCGCCGAGTTCCACGGCTCCGAGAAGTAGGTCTTCTGGACCGCCTCGTCGTACCCGGAAAGGAAGACGTCCATCTTCGGGTGCGAGTGGTACCAGCCGACGCAGAGTTTCCCGACGAACTTCCCCGAGAGGTCGTCCTTTAACTGTGACCAGGTCTCGGTCGTGAACTTCAGGGAGGTGGGGGTTGCCTGCGTGTGCTTGGCCTCCGTCACCTGGTCGATGATGACGTACTCGACACCAGTGTCAGGGCACCGGCAGCGGTTCCCGAGGAGGAACCCTCCGATCTCGTACTCGTCCGACTGCGAAACGTGCGCGTTGGCCGCACGCAGCACGTCCTGCGCTACAACGATGGGGGCGAGGGGCGGCGTGGCCGGCCTCCCTTCATTCGACCGCCAGAGGTAGGCTCCCTCCGGGGGGAAGGGCAGCTCCCTGACACGGAATTTCATCTCCTCGGGGTCTTTCGAGACCTTGGAAATCTCCAGGTCGGCGTCGTCGCCCAGCGCCGGCACGTCCTGCGCCGTCGGGGCACCGAGCTTGATTCGGAATTGTGAAGGCCCCGACATCTCCGACATACGCCCTCCTATAGGTGGTTGGGGGGCTCCCGGTTAAAGGCCGGCTCGAAAGCCCCCGCGGGATGGTCAGAAGCAAGGTGGCCGGGCGTGGGCGCGGCCGGCTTCAGCGGGCGCGGCTAACCTTTACCGTCGAGCCGCTGGCCCAGCTTAATCCTCCAGGACCGCCCGGGGCCGTCCGCCTCGCCGTCCGCCGGCGGCTCCGCGGTCGGTTCGAGAGGCTCCGGCCGGCTGGCCGCTGCCTCGGCGTCGGCCGCGCCCGCCGCCGGGGAGGGCGCGCCGAGCTTGATGCGTCTGCTGTCGTGCATGATAGACCAGTCCGCTATCAGCGGCGTTTCGTCCACGGGCTTGCCGCGCCCGACGATGCCTCTGGGCTCGGCGTATTCCCTGACCCATTCTGCAACCATCTGGTCGTCCGGGAAAGGCTCGACCCCCTCCTCGGCGTGGTAGCGCTTGTACTGAACCAACTCCCCCATCCACAGCACAAGGTCATCCAGGTGCCGGCCGGGCCACCAGGTGTCAACCTCGTTGATGCAGACGTGGTGCGGCGGCAGGTGGTCTATGTTCGGGTGCCAGATGGGCGTCAGCCAGTTCACCTCCGGCGGCAGCAGAGGGTAGCCGTGCCTCAGGTAGACTGACACCTTATGCTCGTCGCCGTAGATGGGCGCCCGCTCGCCGTCCACGCCCACGATGCCCCTGCACTTGTAGGTGATAACGTACGACTCCGGGGGGCGGCCGGCCTGGATGATGGCCGGCTCGATGATGATCTTCCCGCGGGAGCGAGACTCCAGCTTCAGAAGGTTCTCGTACTCTTCCCTCAGCTTGTTCAGCTTTGCACTTCGCGCCATAGCACTCACCCCGCCACGGCTTCGCGCACCAGGCTCAGCCTGTCCCTGTTGGGGATGCCCGCGGAGCGGAAAGTCTCTTCGTTGAGCAGTTCGCGCTCGCGGCCGCGCGCCTTACTTGTTAGTCGGTAGTCGATTAGCTGTTTGGTCGCGGGGTCGCGCACGTCGAGCTTGTAGTTGCGGACGATCTCGCGGATGGCCTCACCCACCGTCATGTCCAGAGGGAATTTGGTCGGCTTGCCCGCCCCGTGCAGGTCCAGGACGGAGAGCATGACCTCGACCGTGTCCCCCTTGGGCGGCTCGATGAGTGGCTTGGGCGGGGTGGGGGGCACGGGGGCCGTCGAGACGAGTTGCAGCGTGTCCTTATCAGCCACCTGCTGCTCCCGCAGGGACTTTCCCTTCTGGAGATCAAGGTTCTTGTTAACGACGCGCAGCCTGTACTCCACTCGCTGCCCAGCCTTGTCCAGAACCGGCAGTTCAAGCTGTTCGACCAGCTCCGCGACGACATCCTCCTGCAACATGTCCTCCGGGAACAGGGACTCGCCCCACAGGGTGTTTCCGTCCGGCGAGAGAAATTTTAATTTTAGTTCGCCCAAAGCCACAGCCCTCCTCGGTCGGCACCGCTAAAGGATTTCGTCCGCGTCGCCGGTAAGTTCCAGGTACAACACCTCGCCGTCCGGCCCCTGCGCTTCGAGGATGTCCAGCGGGGGGACTCCGATCCTCGAAAGCGTCAGGCCGGAGAGCCTCTCCGCGACCGGGTTGCTCGCGCCGCCGAGCAGGTGCGTCCGCACGACGTGCGATTGCCACACACGCCGCCGCGCGTTGGCCTCCTGCTCGCCGCCCGTCTTCCGGGCCGCGCCGCGACACTCGTCGCACCACAACTGCTCCCGGTAGAGCTTAAGCTCCGGCTTCAACAACTCTTTCACCCGTCCGCATTCGGGGCACCGCGCCTCCACCGCCAGCTCGTAGTTGAGTTCCACCGTGGCCGCGGGGCCGAGCCGCCCGCGGGCCGCTTCGAGGAGTGCGGCCACCGTGGTGTGCGCTGCGCCCAGTTCCGGCAGTTCGACTATTCTGTCCGGCTGCATTCTCTCGTGAGCTTCGCAGTCCGGCCGGGGCGTGAGATCGAGGAACTCGGCCCGCCCCGTACTGCCCGAGAAGCGGAATTTTCGCCCCAGGAGGTTTCTGTCCCGCCAGGACTCGCGGTCGAGGAGTTTGAGGGCCTCCTGGACCTGAACGCCCGCCATGATGGAAGCGATAGTGGGCGTCGTCGGCACATGGCCGGAACTCTCGTAGATGCTCGTGTAGAGGCTACAGGAGACCGTGACCTCCTCGTAATCTTCCCGGCTGAAGGAGCACTCGTAGCAGGCCCCGCCCGCCGGGTCGAACGCCTGCACCTGCCCGTCCATCGTGTCTATTCCCGCGTCGATCCAAGGGACGCCGGCCATCATGCACGCGCCGTTCAGCGCAAGACGCGCCTCCCTGCTATCAAGGCACCCGATGACGCAATCCATGCGGCGGAGCAGCCCCAACCCGAGGTCGAAACGGATGTCGCCGACAAAAGAGTTGGCCCGGACGTTCGGGTTAATCTCCTCGACGGCGGTGGCGGCCGTGAACGCCTTCGGCTGGCCCTTGTCGGCGGGACGGTAGAGGACCGACCGCGACAGGTTCGACATCTCGATGGTGTCCTTGTCGAAGATGTAGATGTGGCCGACGCCGAGTAGCGCCAGGTTCTTCAAGACCTCGTTCCCGATGGCCCCGGCCCCGGCGACCAGAATCCGCGCCCCATGGACACGCTCGAGCTTGAACCACTCGATCTTTTTAAGAGAGGCGTCGCGGTCGTTTTTGAAGTCGAGCAGATGCTCCTGTTCATCCATACGGCGCTGGTTCCACAGGTAAGGTCGAAGATATGTCTTAGGGCACCGCGGCCGCCGGGTTACAGTTTTCTCTACACCCCGTCCGGAAGGCGACTTACGTGGTTGCAGCGACGGCTGAGGTGACGGACGAGCCGGGCATCGGGTTAAGGGACACTCCACAAACCGAACGGCGAAACTAAAAGAGAATCCCGATATTACAAATAAAGTGAGCGATCAGTGGCCTCTGGGTGATAAGTCTTATATGACTTAAACTGGCTTAGAGTAATAAGCTGAAGGACCACGTCCATAGATGGCACATTACATTAAACCTAAAATGATTGTCAAAAATTTAGGCGAATTCGATGGCTAGTTGCTATAGAGTGCGACCTGATAGCTGCGGTGTTTGAACCATCCTGCGCAGTTGCTCTGGGTGGTAAGTTCGAGCGTTGGCATCAAAGCCAGCTCCTATTCTTCCCGCGTCCTCGCCTTCGCCGCCCGCTGGCTAGCCTTATCTTTGACCACATCAACTCGATGAGCGAGTATGGCATCAGCCAGATGACAAATGCCCGCGCCCCGCAACGACCTCCAAACATAGGCGCGTCAGACTCGCCCGAGGCGAGCCTGACACTTCAATGGAGCCACGTCCTCACGAACGTGGAAACGAGTTACGCGGGCTTCAAGGACACCTCGAAACTGCTCTGGCTTCAATGGAGCCACGTCCTCACGAACGTGGAAACCCCAACGCTTCCAGCAATTCGGGCGCGGTTGCTATGCTTCAATGGAGCCACGTCCTCACGAACGTGGAAACGAGGGTGTCTCCGTGCGGGTGGGTCTGGATGAGGCTGCTTCAATGGAGCCACGTCCTCACGAACGTGGAAACTGCCCGATTCTATCCTCTTCCTGTTCCATGAGGTTTGCTTCAATGGAGCCACGTCCTCACGAACGTGGAAACACACGCTGGAGAAGTGGGTGCGCTCCGGCAGGGTGAAGCTTCAATGGAGCCACGTCCTCACGAACGTGGAAACCTGCTCCCGCCCGCCCGGCCAGTTGTAGGAGTCCGCGCTTCAATGGAGCCACGTCCTCACGAACGTGGAAACGCGATACAGAAGGGCCGAAGGGTTTTTCGGCGGCGAGCTTCAATGGAGCCACGTCCTCACGAACGTGGAAACATCTGCCCCTGCTCCGTGACCTTCGAGGCCCGCAAATCGCTTCAATGGAGCCACGTCCTCACGAACGTGGAAACCCGCAAGGGAGCTTTGTCAATGTCCGCCTGGGTAATCGCTTCAATGGAGCCACGTCCTCACGAACGTGGAAACATCACCCCCGCGCGCCAGCTCGCGCCCCTTCTCTGTGCTTCAATGGAGCCACGTCCTCACGAACGTGGAAACATTAGAGCCGAGCGCAGGGGCGCGTCATTTCGAGAGAGCTTCAATGGAGCCACGTCCTCACGAACGTGGAAACACTATTTGCAATAGCTCTACTCCTCATTCTCATCTACGCTTCAATGGAGCCACGTCCTCACGAACGTGGAAACAACAGAAGTTGCCAGTAAAACTACAGCGTGATTTAGCTTCAATGGAGCCACGTCCTCACGAACGTGGAAACAAACCAAATATCCTGTATCCCGCACAGACCTAACAGCGCTTCAATGGAGCCACGTCCTCACGAACGTGGAAACGTGATTTCAGCCTGTCGATAGAGATTCCGAACGTGCGCTTCAATGGAGCCACGTCCTCACGAACGTGGAAACTGCGTCAGGGAACATACGGACGAACTGTCGTCACCGTGCTTCAATGGAGCCACGTCCTCACGAACGTGGAAACGAGTTGATTGCCGGTCGTGTTCGTCACGTCGGACATGGCTTCAATGGAGCCACGTCCTCACGAACGTGGAAACACGGGTTCGGGTACGGCTCGAACCCGGCGAGCGCGCGCTTCAATGGAGCCACGTCCTCACGAACGTGGAAACTCGAAGAGGGCCCTCACGCCCGAAGAGCAGGAGGCGCTTCAATGGAGCCACGTCCTCACGAACGTGGAAACCCCGCGACGTGAACCCGAGGCGGCCTCTCCCGTTTTGCTTCAATGGAGCCACGTCCTCACGAACGTGGAAACGAGGCAAGAGCGTGAAAAAGAGGCCGACGCCAAGCGGCTTCAATGGAGCCACGTCCTCACGAACGTGGAAACAACAGCCCGAACGAAACCCCGGCACCGGCCGCAAGGTGCTTCAATGGAGCCACGTCCTCACGAACGTGGAAACGAACAGTGGAGAAGGACGGTGGAAGGGGATGCGGGGGCTTCAATGGAGCCACGTCCTCACGAACGTGGAAACACCTCGTTTCCTGGTGGGATGCGCGGAGGATGTTACTGCTTCAATGGAGCCACGTCCTCACGAACGTGGAAACTTTGGCAGCCCTCAATCCGTATCGTGGAAGGCTGCGGGCTTCAATGGAGCCACGTCCTCACGAACGTGGAAACTCGGCTCACGACGAAGCCATGCGAAACTACGTCCTCCGGCTTCAATGGAGCCACGTCCTCACGAACGTGGAAACTGAAAGGCGCAAGCGTGGAAGAGATAACGGCAGGTATGCTTCAATGGAGCCACGTCCTCACGAACGTGGAAACACCTTCCGGCTTCCCATCTAACAGATTGCCGTCATACTGCTTCAATGGAGCCACGTCCTCACGAACGTGGAAACCTCGCCAAAGAGGGCGGCATCGGCCGCGACAAGGTGCTTCAATGGAGCCACGTCCTCACGAACGTGGAAACGTCGTAGCGGCGGTGTTTGACCGCGACGCTGCGCTTGCTTCAATGGAGCCACGTCCTCACGAACGTGGAAACGCTGGCTGAAGAAACTTCAACGCGCCGGCGACTGTCTGCTTCAATGGAGCCACGTCCTCACGAACGTGGAAACCGCTCGAATTGTAAATAGCAGCGAGCAGACCGTTTAGCAAGCGGTATGCGAGTGGTCGCTTCTGCTGCTGGTTAAGTTCCGCTTGACGCTTTCGATGCACGAGCTATCTTTCCTTGGCAAAGGGTTTAGCAGGCGCGAGCGGGGTGCGGGCTGAAAGCCATCGGTGGGGCGCTCGCGTGTGTTTCATTCAGGCGATGACGGCGACGCGCTCGTCATCACGGTCGAGTGCGCGCCCCAGTGTCTCTATGCTCTCCTGGACGTGCCCATCGCGCGGGCCGAGGTTGATGAGCATGACCTGATCCTCGCGGTGATTGATGACCTGCGTCAGCGCCTCGACCAGCAGGACGCGCTCGGCGGGTGAGAGGTCACAGCGGAAGACGGAATATTGTAAGGCGTCGCCGAATCCGCGCATCGTGCGGTGGACACGGCGGAGGCGCTTGGCGTCGGAGATGTCGTAGCTGACGATGTAACGGTTGCGCATCTCGACCTCACCTCGTGCAGAAAGCTGGATAGTCGGAGATTTCTCCCGATAGGAAACGGGCAAGCAGCCGCGCCTGCACCTCGAAGACGCGCCGGTAGCTGATCTGGTAGCCGAAGCGCGGGTGCGTCACCAGCGTGTCGAGCCGCCGCTCGAAGGCTTCGAGCACGCGCCTCCTCCCCCCCTCGGTCATCGCTACCGCCCCCGCGCACGCGACGAAGTCCGACGGGCGCACCTCGCCGTTGTTGACCAGCCCGATGACGACCGAGTCGGCGACGAGCGGGCGGAACTCCTCCATGAGGTCGAGGGCGAGGGCGGGCCGCCCGTAGCGCGGCTGGTGGTAGAAGCCCTGGTAGGGGTCGAACCCGACGCCGACGAGCGCGACCAGCATCTCCTTCGCCAGCATCGAGTAGAGGAATGAGAGCAGCGCGTTGACGGGGTCGCGCGGCGGGCGGCGGTTGCGCGCGTTGAAGTCAAAGGCGGGTGGGCGCTCTCCGCCCCCGGCCTTAAACATCAGCGCGAAGCTGGAGAAGTAGTCCCGCGCCGCAGTGCCCTCGACGCCAAGCAGACTTTCGATGGAGCCCTCCCGCTCCGCGCGCTTGCGCCAGAAGGCGAGGCGGTAAAGTAACCCTTCCGGTAGATCGCGCGCGTTGCGCCGGAGCAGCGTACGAGAGTTCCGTATCTTGCCAGAGACGAACGAGCGCGCGAGCTGTAGGCAGACCGACGGGTCTGACGCGGCGGCGAACTGCCGCCGACGAAGCTCTATGTTCTTGTGCGGTGGCGGCGTGGTGACCGCGGCGAGCCAGCCGCCGTAGGAGAGATGCAGGACGGGTATCTCGCGTGCGGCCAACTCGCGCAGCGCCTGCGCGCTCAGTTGCACGTTGCCGAACAGGTTCAGTTGCGAGGTGTCGAGCAGGCGCGCGTCGCTGACCGCCTTGCCCTTGTCACGTATCTCCAGCGTCTCGCCTTTGAGCCCGACGCTCAGCCCCTGCCCCTGTACGTATACCGCCAGGCGGTCGTCGCGCGCGGGGATCAGACGCCGCGCCTCCTGACCGGTATTCGTGCGCGGCTCGACGCATGTTGCTGGCGGCGTCACACCGGCAGCCGGCCCGCGCAGGAGGTTCGTCTCGTCCGGGAGACAGATGCCGACCAGCGAGCAGCGCGGGCACTTCAGCGAGTTGACGAGCGGTGGCGGGAGCTCGCCCGATTGCGCCACACGCCGCGCCTCCTCCAGCAGCGCGAGCGTCCGCCCGACCAGCTCGTCCGTGAACGGAACGCGGACGCGATCCTGCGCCGCGGCGAAGTAGAGCGCGCCCTCTTCGCACTCGTAGCCGTTCTCGCGCAACAGCAACCCCTGAAGGCAAAGTTGCACGCGCTCGGGCTCCCACGCTCCCTCTGCCACGTCCGGAGGCTTCCCCCGCTTGTAATCGACAGGGACCACACGCCCCTCGTCCGTCTCGATCAGGTCGATCTGCGCCGTCGCCCCGAGCCGCTCGGAGCCGACAAGCACCGAGCGCGAGTGCAGCCGCACCTGCTCGCTCAAGTCCTCCGCCGCCGGCACGCGTCCCTCCTGCTTATCCACACGGCGGTGGACCAGCCGCCCATCGAGCGTGTCGGCGCTATGCGCCCACTCCTGCTGGACGTGTTCTAGAAAGAACAGCCGCGGGCAGTACGCGAACTCGTTAAGCATCCGCGCCGGAATTTGGTCGGGAGCGTCTGGAATCGTGAGCACCATCGCTGCTACCTCCGATTGAAATACTACGCGGGTAGGAACAGACCGAGACCGAAATGACAGGAGTCACCCAAGATGACCGGTCCCGTTACAGGCGAGGGGAACTCCATTCGCACGCGGAAGCCCGGCCGCGCCCAGGGAGTGCGACTGTCGGCCTTGAGAGTGCGCCGAATGCGAGTTTCATGCAGGTTTACCCATTCAGCATCTTCATTGTCCTTAAATACAGTTACTCTTTCTGGCCCGGGTTTGTTTGCATTCAAGAGTAATTTGGTCAAGAGCTTCTCGACCGATTCGCCGGGACGCTCGCGTCCATTTCTTCTGAAACGATGTCGCTCCGAGGGAGGAACAAAAGGTGTGACGCTCTCCCATACGCGCGACTTGCCAAGAAATCCTCTCGGCGCAGGCATTTCATAAGGGAGTGGGATAAGGCGCACTTTCCACTCGGGCACACCGTTATCCCATGCGACAGGAAATTCCGAAGCTGCTAGCAGCGCCTTAGCTTCATCGCTCGTGAAAGGTGAAGAGCGCCATACAACAAGGCGGGTCGGCAAGCCATTTTCGTCCGGCCAGAGTAGGAAGAAGGCGTGACGGTGTCCACGTAATGGTTGGCCCTGTCCGTCTTTGCCGCTAATGAGCGCTAGCCTGTCCTTCTGCTCAGATGTCAGCAGGTCGTAGTGTCCCTGTGATCCGGGCGCAACTATTGTCGCCAGATGACGAATCACGCGGCCGCGAAAACGGTCAGTGACTTTGACCCAGCGGCGCAGAGGCGGGAAGACTCGGCCGCCTACTGCGAATTGAATGCAAGACAGTTGCTCTGGGTATTTCATACGATGGGTTGCGGTAAGGGCTGAAACGGGCTGGTGTGGCACTTTTGCGAAATACCACGCCGTGCCCGGCGGGATCGACTGCCCTTTGAGTTCCTTGTCATCAGTCGATGCTAACAACACGGCAAGGTCAAGTGGGCGCTCTGGCAGATGAACTAGTACGGGCGTCATCTTCCCTCTGTCGTGCTTTTCAAGCCGACAATTGATCTCCGCGCCCTTAGACAGTGTTGTAACGTGGCGCAAACGGCTGAAACTCTCTGCCCGACCAAAGTAAAGCGTCCTTTCCAGCAAACGAGTCAGTAGTTGCTGCTGCGGCTCTGCAAGGCCAAGGTTTTCCCAGCACCAGAAGATCGATTCATTGGGCGAAACGGCGCGGTAGTGATCTTCAACAAGCGTTGTTTGCGGCTTCTTGTAACCTGCCGCTGCCTTGCTCTTATCAGTCCAGTCAAGGTTTGTAGGCTGGTACTGCTTGAGCGCGGGGCCACGCCATGTTGAAGGTGGTAGAGAGTATGCGGGCAAAGAACTGGCGAGCGACTGCAAGAGACCATCTCTAACCGTTGTGTCAGCATCTCCCGTTTCCCGCGCATACTGGAACCAGCGCATAGCTAAAGCACGTAGCAAGCGCCAGGATGAAGGCGGCCACTCGCCATAAGCGTCGCCGAACGCGCCCTGATTCCAGCGCGTTGCGTGGAATCTGCCGAGCGGGAATTGTTGCTCAATAATCAAAGCCACTTCATCCCTCCTCACTTAGCAGTTCGCTGGTCTCGTCAGGAGCCTCCTGCGGCTCTTCTTCCTCCTTCCCAACCTTAAAGAGTTCACCAGCAGGGTAGTAGACCTTGGTCACAGGTTCTCCTTCAAATTTGCAGTCTTCGATCAACTGACCGAATTTCAAATCGGTCAAAAGCTGTGGAAGAAGAGTTCCATCTTGCCTGACCTGCTGTTCGGACGTAGCTTCTTTAGCCGGCTGTTGTTCGGTCGAAATCCTTGCGGAGTCTCCGTCAGCCGCGATTTCAACGCCAGTACATTTCAGGTAGCATTGCGACCTGAAGCGGAAAGGCTGAGCAAGCAGTCGCTTGATCTTCCAGAGCGCCAGTCCCAGTAGCAATTTCTTTTGGTTATCGCTCAGACCATTGCCACCGCGTCCGTAAGACCGAAGCAACGCGAGGTCAAAGATGAAGGTGGCACGAATCTCATCGGCCGTCTCCTCGTCTACCGCAAAGATAGGCTGCCCGGACAGTGTTTTGCCGAGGCGATCAAACTTGACCCCGCTGCGCCCCACCCGCGCCGCGCCGAAGGCTTCCAGGCTGGCACTCAGGAGTCGGCTGATTTTGATTTGCTCTTTGGCAAGCAGGATTCCGTGGATAAGCGAGTTCGGGTCATACTTGAAGACGGTTTTATAGATTGCCCACCAGTCTTCGGGATGAATAAAGTATCTCTCGTTCTTTCTGACCTCGGTTATGCCGAACTCCCCGCGTAACTGCTCGCGGAAGATATTCCCCTCCCAGTGGGCCAGTATCGTCTTTTCCCCTTGCCCGCCCCCCTTCTTCTGCTTAGCTTCCTTTTTCTCATCCACCCATTTCGGCTCAAGCAGTCCGTCGAGGAAGTAATCTGAAGCGACACGATGCCCTTCCGTCAGGCTTGTGACTACAACTTTGTCACGGGGGTCATCTGGATTGAGCTTGATAACTTCTCCTTCAACGGTGAATTTGCGGTCGGTGACGCATACGACGTATGGAAGACCTTTGAGATCGGGATGGAGTTCCGTGTCATTCGGCCCAGCCATGCAAACCGATTCCAAGTGATTCGCCATACTCGCGGCGCTGTCAATGATGCAAACCTTCTCCTTATGGCCATTGCTACGCGGCGCGTCGTAGATGACGTGACCGACTTCGGGGAAGCCTGCGGGCTGAAAACGATCCTGATTGCCCACAGGTTCGAGCCTTGCCTTTATGATCAGGCAGGTCGGGCCGCTCTGTGCGATCAGATTGTCGAGTGTCAGTTCGCTATTCATCTTCATTCACCTCTCAGTTTGTTTTTGCTGGTTGCAGCCAGCGGCGTAAGCCGGCCTCCACATCGGATGGTTTCATGGAAATGAGCAAGGACGCCGCGATCCGATCATAGTCCGCACTGAGGTCGGGCGGTGGCAGCACGATTGAACGCCCGGCAGCCAAATAACGGCCTCGCGCAAGCTCGATGGCTTCGGTCATCTCCCCTTGGCGAATCAGATTGAGCAACCGACGAGCTGCCGCCGCGCGTGGGCGCAGGTGGTCGGGGAATAGCGCCCTCCCGCCTATATGAAGCTGGCGCGGGTAAAAGAGTGGCCGGAATAGGGCTTGTAATAGGTATGCTTCGTCGGGCACGTAATCGGATTGCCCGATTAGCATTTGCTTTGAAAAGGCTCGCTCTTTAGTCCATCGGATGAGCGACAATGCCGGGACCCAGCGCCCGATCAATTCAACGTCAACTGCGTCCGAGAGGAAGGCGTTGATCGTTGCAGCCGAACAGAAGCGACGAGCTTCTAGCGGAATTGGTAGTGCAGCGTCGGTGTCTACCAGTCGCCGCTCTAGCACGTCCGCCAGCAAGCGCACGACTTCGCCGTTGTGCCAGATGGCCCGCTGTGGTCGTCGCTCGCCGGAGAACAGCGGTGTTTTACTTTTGCTAAGTTCTACGCCGAAGACATTGACTAGCAGAGGCATTTCGCTGTCGCTGCCGATTGTGGCTATGGCGCAGGCAATTTGAATCTCAACCGGCGGTGACGGCCACGCTCTTTGAAACCATTTGGCGTCGAGCCATTCAAGCGCACGGCAGTGCCCGCGCAAGTCCTTGCTGCGATCAACGCGGCCCTGCGTCTCCGCGATCAGCAACCACAGCTTCTGCCACCGCTCCGCCTCATTCGGCCGCTCCGCGAGGCGAATGACCGCGTTTTCGACCGGGCCGCGTAGTCCATAGAATTTCCCCTTCTGCTTCTCGTAGGGCAGGCTGTCAAGCCAGGGGATGATCTGTTCTATCAACTCCGACTCGCCCATGCGGGCTAAACCGACCTTAATTCTTTCACCAGGCACAGCTTCATAAACCTGGCTGCTGGTCGTCTGCCGCAGTACGAAGCGGACGAATTCCGAGACGCCGGTATCAACCCCGGCCGAACTTGCTGCGATAGCGAATTCGTGTGGCGCTTTGGCTGCACGCTGGCCGATGCGCGCCAATCCGCGTCCCAGCAAAGCTCGCATTTCAGGCAAGGTGGCTGGATACTTCCAGAGGGGTGCCCAGAACTCGGCTCTGACGAGTCCTACTTCGTTTTCCGATTGCGGTGAAGGCGCATCCGATATGAAAGGAAACACTGCGTAAGAACGCGCGTTTGCGCTCAACCGGCGCGCGACGCCGCCGGCAAGCAGCAACGCGCCTTCCATCGCGAGTAAGAACGACCAAGGAGAAATTTGCCCTTCACGATACCAAGACTGTCCGCTGTTGAAGGTCTTATTGGCAAAGGTGAACCAAGTTCCTGCGCTGCCTATCGGAGGGATTTCCTGACATCCTTCGCCTCTCAGAGAAAATCGCAGCCAGTTATTTGCGAGTTGTACTTTGTCCTCGCGCTTATCGAAGTTTTTCAAAACGGATTTCAGACCTTTTGGAATATCTAATGCTTCAAACTCTATTGGTATTCCCCGCGCGGCGTGTACAAATTGCCAGCAGGATAACTGTACTTTGGCGAAATCTCTTTTCGCCCCAAGCTTGCCTGCCAAATTCCCAAACAGAGGGTTATTCACTGGACGGTCTAAAGTAACGACCGTTGAATCGAGGGCGCGTAGTCTGTTATCTGCCTCCTTAGCTCTCCGGCTAGCTATAGCTACCACGGGTTTCTTCTTTTTTGCCGATGCTCTATCCACCTCATATTCTTTTTCCCACCATCTTGCGTAGGCGATTGGCTTCCATTCATTAAGTAAGTATTGCTGTATATCCTCAATACCAAAACCCTCAACAAGGAGCACAAATTGACCTTCGCGCCAACAACCTCGTATTCGAGGCCACTTGACGGAAACAGCCGAAAGTAGTCCTAGTCCTGCCAAGTAATTTCCCAAGTTGTCGGGGCGGATACCGGCAAATCTCAGCACTCGCAACTCGCTAGGCATGCTTCTCCCCCCTTCCCGGCAAACGGCTGGCTTTCCTATCAGCAGCAATTACCAACGCTTCGAGAAAGGCTAGGCGGAAAGGCCCCAGCTTGCGCGGTTCGCTTTCGGGCACTGCGCTGCGCGGGTCTGGGTCATCAGGTACTTCAGGGCCGAGCAGTTCCGCAACCATTCCGACCCAACTCGGCATCACTAGGGAGTATTGACTTTGCGACTCATTCCATTCGCCAACTGCGCCGAAGACTTTGGGGCGTAGATCAAGTGTCCTTTCAGACGCAAGCCATCCTTCTAATTGCGGCAATGTCTCTTCCGGCTTAATGCCGAACACGTCATCGCCCGACCGCGTGCCGCGCAAAACAGTACGCACTTTCCCGTGGTGGCAGGCGACCAGATAGACAGCCAGCGCGTTCCAGCCTGTTACGTCGTGCTGCCATTCCTGCCAAGCCGCAAGCGCGCTTGCGGCTTCGTGACGCAAGCCGGGGATAAACCGAACATCCATATCCTTCTTGACGCGCTTGCGCGCCCCTGTCGAGAGGCCGGATCGTTTCAATGCCTCGTCCAAGCTAGGGAATTTGGCCCATAGGTCGTCAGTAACGGAGTGAGCCTCAAGCAGCGTCAGAAAGCTTCTGACAAATTCCGCCTCATCATCGTCAGGATGATGAGAGAGAAATACTCTGGCCTTCGTCTTTAACTCCTCGATTTGTCTTTCGGCGGCTCTCCACCAAGGCTCCAGTGTCTTACCGACATCGTGCCACCAAGCGGCCAGAATGACGCTCTGGCCGCACCTACTCCATAACTCATCGTCGAATTGGAGCTGGCTGATGGTATGGAAGGCTTCAGCTTTAGTGTCACGCAAGTGATTTGGCACAGTCCACCAACCATATTCAGTCAAACTTGGCAATTCATCCGCTAGACTTTCCTGTGGTTTTAGGTTCTGCGGATCGATGATGGCTGCTGGTTTGTCCGAAGGATTATCCGTCCAGCCAAAGTCTTTGTGATAACCACCTTGGCTAATAGCCAGCAGTAGCGTCATGCCAGGGCGAATCTCACCGGCCCACTTCGCCTCCCATTGCCCCGTGCCCCTGTTGCCATCGCTGCTCCACTGCCAAGCCACTGAACCTTTTTTTTCGAGAAAGCCTTTTAGGTCCATCCAGCGCACCGGACATAACTCGTTACGGCTTGGCGGCGGTTCATCACGCAGCGGCTCGCCTTTAAAGTCGCGCCAGTAAACATACACATCAGATTCACGTTCAATATTCCGCACAAACATTGAAACGTCTGTGTAACCGCCTGCCAGATCGGGTTCGGTCGAAAACAGCCCGTGCAAGTCGTGCTGCCGGATCACGTAAATGTGTTCGTAGCGAAGCAGGTTGTCTCTGACTTTCGCACCTAGGGCTGAAAGGTATTCGCGTAACCGTTCCGGGCCCGCTTCTTTGCCTTCAAGGTCTTTCAATCTTTCGCGGGCGAGCTTCAAATCCCCCTCGTCATACGGCGCGGCGTCGGAGCTTTTCACGTCAATCCAGTAGATAGTTGCGTCGTCGTCTCGCCCACGACGGTTGCACCGCCCGAATCGCTGCACGAGCGACGGCCAGGGGGCGAGTTCGGTGAAGAGCGTTCTAGCAGAGACATCAACGCCCGCCTCGACAACCTGAGTCGAGACGATGACCGTTCCTTCTTCCGCAGGTTCGTTCAGCAGCTTGTTAACAACTTCCTTGCGATCAGGCGGGCGAAAGCGCGAATGGATGAGCACAAGTTCGGGCGCAGGTTTCTTACTTTTTAATGCCTCTTGCAACGCCCGATGTAATCCAATTGCCCGCTTGACGGTGTTGAGCACGACCAGAGTACGACTGCCTTTCCGATGCGCGGATAGTACCTTTTTCGTAATTTTCTCGAACTCCCCTGCTTTCACTTTCGTTTCGTTAATGATCTTTGGGGCGAACATTGCCGCGTGCAGCGCCTCAGATTCTTCTTTGGCAATATCGAAAGATAGCTCTCCTTGGATGTCCCGCTCTGGATCAACATCAACGGTAACCAGCCAGTCTCTTTTAACCGTGGCGCTCATCCAAACCGTCTGTATGTTACCGAAGCTGCCCAATATTCGCCTGAAAGCCTGAAGCTGCGTCGAAGTGGCAAGTCCGCTGCCCATCAACTGCACTTCATCAAGCACCCACAGGCTATCGTTATTGAGTAGCCCAAACTCAACCGGCCAGCGAAACCTGCTCATTGCATAGCCGCGATTGAGCGCGCGTGAGAGCAGCATGTCCTGCGTGCCGATGAGAATGCACTCGCCCTCGGGGCTCACGTCCCATTCATGGCTTACCTCGCCACCCATCAACGGATGAATAGTGAAGCGATCTTTCAAGCCAAGTCTCTCGATTGCCTGCTCCCCAACTCCCCTTGTTTGTTCGACGAGTGTTCGCATCGGCAGACAGTAAACCAACCTCCGCCCGACGCTTGCCGGGTTGTGCAGTCTGCGCCACAGCCACGCGCCGATTACCGCCGCCGTTTTCCCAGCCCCTGTAGGGACATTGATGAGCGACGGCAGGGGTTCGTTTAGATTGGCAAGCTGGCGCTGATAAGCGAACGGCTCGTAGCCTCCATCCTTATCGAACGGATCAGCAGCAAACGCTAACCGAAAAAAGTCGATATAACCCTGTGGTAGATCACTCATCGCTAGTCTCGTCTGTTCTTTTGTCGTAAAGAGCTGCGGCGCGGTCGAGGCGCTCGCGCATTATTGCGCGTAACGCGTCTGGTCGAAGTGCCCGCGCGTGCTCGCCGTATTGCGTCAGCCAGCGGGCGACTTGTTCGAGGGCGGCTTCGGTGGTTTCGAAGGTCACGCGGAGGCGTCCGTCGCGCAGCTCTTTGCGGCGCTGGGTGGGGTGGAAGGTGCGCTCGCGGGCGTAACGCGCTTGATACTGGTCGAACTCCACTTCGACCAGAACGTCGTTGCCACCGCGGAACATGCCGAATCCGCGGCGGAGGTATTCGTCCGCGTCGAAGCTGTCAGGAGGTGTAAAGGTACGGTGCGTGTCTGAGATGTTAATGATACGACCGGCGTGGAAGTCGCGGACTTCGCCGGTCTCGTGGTCGTGGCAGACGGCGTACCACTCGCCGAGGTGGTTGTGTAGGAGGAGCACGTCAACGTCTCGCTCGGTGTGAGCGGCGCGGTGCTGGGAGTAGTAGTGGATGTGCAGCGTCCGGCGGTGTGCGGTGGCGGACGCGAGTTGGCGCAGGGTCGCAGGCGAGGCGTCGAGGACTGGCTCGGGAGCGAAGGTGATGGCCTCTTCGAGGGCGGCGACATCCACCACCACCTCGGCGGGCAGGAGGGCCGCGAGACGCCGCAGGGCGCTGCGCGCGAGCTGCACTTCGGAGGTCGCGCCCAACCGGCGGAGGATGCGCTCGGCGGCAAAGAAGTTGACCAACTCGCCTTCGCTGAGCGTGACGGGCGGGAGCTGCCACGCCGGGTCTGTGAAGCGAAAGCCGTTTTGCTCGCGGTTGAACTCCAGGGGCGCGTCGAAGCGTGTGACCAACGCCTCGAGGTCGCGCTGTACGGTGCGCGGGTGGCGCTCCACGAGCCGCGCCAAGTCGGCCTTCGTTGGGTAGAGGCCACGCTGAATCTCCGCGCAGATACGGCTCAGGCGCTCGTATGCGTGCAGATGTACACGCTGCGGTGCCTGTTTATGAGTTCTCGCCGACGGCATCGTTCAAGAATAGCCGGCCGGGGGAGACAGGGAGCGTCTCACCCCAGGCGCGGAAAAATTTTGATAAGGAAGCCGACGCTTCACTCGACCATGCGGAGCCTTGAGGGCGTCGGGTCAATCGCCACGAGCAGGGGCCGCGCCATGCTGGCGGCGGAGACGATGGCCTGCCCCGGCGCGAGATTGGGCAGGCGGTTCCAGAGTCCTTCATCTACGCCGCCGACCGTGCGCTTCAGACGGCTGATGACGTTGGCATCGGCGATTTTGTGCAGGACGTAGTTGTTGACGAGGCCGAGCACTTCGTCGGGCAGGTGCTGCGGCAGTTGCGTGACGAAGACGAGGCCGAGCCAGCGCTTACGCCCCCGGCGTGCGATGCGCGCCACATGCTGGAAGAGAACGGGCATCTGCCTGATGCGGTCGGCGGACAGGAACTCGTGCGCCTCCTCGATGACGACCACTACGCGGCGCGGCCGTGCCGCCTCTTCGCGTTCGACCGCGCGGTAGTTCTCGTCCTGTCGCCGGTGTAGCCCGCGCAGGATTTCCGAGATGACTAAGTTGTTTATCTGCGGCGAGTCGGTGTCGCTGAGGTCGATAATCGTGACGCGGCCGGGCCGGGTCATCTCCTCATAGTCAGGCAGACCCGTCTCCCTGTGGTCGAAGATGCCGAGCCGCAGGAGACGCGCGAGGCTGCCCTGTACCTTCCGCCAACTGCCGGCGTGCCCTTCGAGCTTCGTAGCCTTGATAGTCTGCTCGATCTGCTCGCGCCTGTTGCGGAACTCCGGCACGCGCATGGAAGCGCCGGCGTCCTCCTCCTTCGCCACGATGTCGGCACAGAAGCGAGTGATGTCGTACAGGTGCCGGAGCGTCATGCGCGGGAAGCCGCGCTCCATCTCGTCAAGCTCCAGCAGCTCCGCCTGCTCCTGCTCGTTCGAGGGGAAGATGCGCAAGTCCATTAGGACGCGGCGCGTGATCTCGTAAGCCTTATGAAAGCGGTCCTGCTGGGCTTCGTTGAGGCCGAGGATTTCGGCCATCGCGTAGGGCGAGATGTTCGAGAACTCCAAGCTGAACTCGCGGTTGTCCGCATAGTCCGGGTTGGCGCTCTCGCGGCCGACGAGGCGGCGGATGGCGACGTTGCGGACGCCTTCGGGGTGGAGGCCGCGCCGTTCGAGTGCCGCGAGCATCTCGCGCATCTCATCGCCGCCGGCAGGCTCCATAATCTTCGTGTACTCGCCTTCGGTATCGAAGACAATTACGCCAACATCTGCCGCGGCGAGCTTACCGACCAAGCCGGAGACGGTCGTAGACTTGCCGCCGCCGGTCGTGCCGAGGATACCCGTGTGTCGCGGGAACACGTCCTTGCGCGTCGAAGGCAGCGCGACTGGCATCTCCTCGTAACCCACGGCGAGGCCGAGCTGCACGTCACCGGCGATCTTCAGCCGCTCGGCCGTCTCCGCCTGGTCGAGGACGAAGACAGGGCTGTTGGGCAGGGGACGGAAGCGCGGCGGGACGAGCGTGTCGCCCACCTCCTCGCCCATGATCTCGACCTGCACGCGCCCGTGGTAGCGCGGCATGAAGCGCGCCCCGCGCACGGTCGTCGTGACCACGAGCGGCGCGTCGGCGCGCAGCCCGTCCGGCTCGGCGAACGGCCCCTCGATGATCGCGCCGAGGTACTGCCGGCCGTCGCCGCCGTTCTCTTTCCTTCTGCTCTTGATGCGCACGAGCGACTGCGCTGGCGTCTTGCCGATCTGCTCGGCGGGCATTAACACCGTCACGGTGTTGTCCCGGCTCGCGGGCGTGTCATACATGGTGAAGCCGACCGAGCCGCGCGCCTCCTCGTCCTCCTGCCACGCGCCTCCGGCCTGCTCGATCTCTTCTTCGAGCGTGAGCAAAAAGTCGGGGCCTGTCTGCCGTGCGACGCCGCCCGCCTCAACCGGGTCGTACCGTTCATCCGGTTGCTCTGCCATAGAACACCTCCCGCAAACTGCACCTACTCAGCGGGCGCGCGTCTCACGCTCACCCAAGAACTGGAACGGCGTGCCGGCGCGCGCGTAGGCCATCTGCACCGACGATTTGAAGTTGTCTGCGCCGAAGGTCGTCCGGCAGACCGTATCTGCCAAATCAATCAGCATTGGAAAGCCTCGGTGCTCTTGCAGTAGGCTGTCGGCCATCGCGATGTGCGCCGCCAGCTCCGCCTGCTCAACGTGCGCGTAGAACAAGAACGGCGGCGCGCCCGTCCAGACGCGGTACAGGCCGACGACGATCTGCGGCCCGACTTCGCGGCAGAAATCCCGCATCGCCTTCAGCACGGGGCCGCGGTAGTTACCTTCGAGCAGCTTCTCGAACTCGGGCTCTAGCGTCTGAAGGATGAGAAACTCCATCGGCCGGAGTGCGTAGCCGAGCGTCAGCCAGTGGCGCTTCCGCGGTGCGCTCGGGACAAAGACGAACCTTTTGTGTGCTACGTACCACTCGATTAGTTCGAGCGGGACACGAATGCTGTTGATGCTCGATGACCAGAGGTTCGTGAGTAACTCGTACGGCGCCAAGTGGCCGTGCCCCATGCGCCACGGGGCATTCGAACGCTCGCGCAGGATAGCCCGCTCGGCCCAGGTCATGATGCCCCGCCCCGCCAGTTCGCTCAGGGAGTTCTCCCCCTGCCCCTGCGCTTCGCGCCGCTCCCGGCGGTGAAGAAGATCGAGCACCTCTTCCACCGGGTCTGAGCTTCGAGCGCGCAGGTCGCGGCGGAACAAACGGTGCGCCCAGGCGCCCTGCTGCCCGTTGTAGGAGACGAGGCAGACGCCGATCTGAGTTATCGTTAGCGGCAGCGTGTCGTGCGTCACGCGCGTACCGTCGCAAGCCTCGACCGCGCCGTTGAAGAGCAGTCCGCGGTGGACAAGCTCAAGGTCGTTCCTGCGCGCTTGATACACACCCGCGTTTCGCGGCGCGTTCGGCGCGGAGGCGATTCGGGGAAAGACAATCTCGCGTATCTGTTTCGCCGCCTCCGTCTCTCGTTTGATGGCGTCGGCGATCTCCTGCTCCGTGCGGTCAAGGAAGGCGGCCACGTCCTCGCCGAGCGTCCACGTGTCGAGGTCGAGCGTGTTGGAGAGGCGCTCGTCGTAAGCCTGCTCGAACTCGGCGAAGTCTCCCGCCGCTTGTTCGCCGCCCGTGGTCTCGTCTGCCCGTTCATCGTCCGCCATCGCGCTAACTCCTTACTGCCGCGACCCTGCGCTTCTAATACAGCTCCCCTCCGCCGAAGTGCGACAACCTTTTCACCGCAGTCGGAGTGACTCGACCCAAGATGCCCCGCGGCCGACGCTCTCCAGCAGCGACCGCGCGTAGGCTTCGGCTGCCAGAGTTGGCAGGCCAAACCGCCCGCGCAGCAATCGAGTTACCGACTCGTGGCGCGCGGCGAAGGTAAGCGGCGAAGTGTCGGCTTCGGCTAGAACTTCTTCGGGCGGCGCGAGCAGAGCCAAGGCGATGCGGTCCGCGCGGTCTTCGATCCGGTAAACCGCGCCGCCCGCCATGCCTGCTTCATCACGCTCCATCAGCTTCGTGTAAACGCCGAGAGGCGCGTCCGCGAGTAACGCGCCGACGCGCTCGGACACGGTGGGACTTCGCTTGCCGTCGAACACCTCTGCGATGCGCGGCCCGAACTTCGCGCATGCGCGCTCGCGTAAGAGGAAGTAGTCTGCCAAGAAGTGTGCGGCTTCGTGGGCGACGGTGAAACGGCGCTCGTCTTCCGGGTCTGCGCCGTCAACGAATATGAAGCCCCTCCCGCCGTACGCGAGCAGGCAGCCGCGCACAGAGCGACTACGGCAGTTGAAACGAACCGCACGGCCGCGCTCGGCCAGCCAGTCCTCCGCGTCGCGGAGTTCGAGGCTCGGCAACTTAATCAATGCGACCGGCAGCGCGAGTGGGACGGCGCGCTCAATGTCGCGCGGGTAGTATTCGTCCCCGCCCCCCTGTCGCCAGAAGCGTTCGACCACCGCCTGACTCGCGCCGTCCAGCCACATGAACTGCGTATCCTCAATCGTCTTCAGCCGGGCCTTCATCTGCCGCCGAACCTCCGGCGGCGGGCGGCGCATCCGTTGGAACATCCACGCCGGCATCGTCCTCGCGGTCGCGCGCCGCCGCTAGTAACCCAGACAGGTTCAACCCCAAACGGACATCGTCCCGCGTTTCGACCTCTGCCTCAGCACCGGGGTGTTCGGCGAGTTTTTCCAAGCTATCAACCTGCCGCAGAATGCCGGCCAATTGCGCCTCGTCTGTCAGCGAGAAGTCGGCCAGTTCACTCACTTGCTCTGGGAAGAGTGGGGAGTCAGCATTAGGACGGAGGCACATTTCCAGTCTCACGACTAACTCCGGCAGAATTCCCAGCGTCTCGGCCAGGTCTTCGTCCGACAAACTCTCCTGACGCCGGTACGCGTCAAGCACATAAGCCATGTAGCGCGGATCGCTCCGCAACTTGCGCGTGAGGGACCTTAGCGGATTAGGTGTCATCTGTTCGCTCATACCTGCCGACCTCCGCGCCTCCACTTTCGCCGCACTAGCTTGCGGATTCGATCCTTGTGCTGTTTGACGATTCGCTGTTGTTCGGCCATCGGGCGTTCGGTGATGCCTAGAATTGCGGCATAGGCGCCAGTCTCGCGTACGCCATCGAGCATTAGGTTGAGCACTTGACGGTCCGTCGGGTCGGTGACGATAGGGAGGAGTTTTGCCGCTATCCGCTGCTCCGTCTGCTGTTCGCTCAGGCGGACGGACTCGTCCCACTCAGCCCCTCCCGCCACTTCATATACAGTCTCCGCCTCTTCAACTGCGACAACTTCCTGCCGCCCGGCGGCGTTTTTCCGCCCCAGCTCGTTGAGCAACCGGCTACGCGCCAGGAGTCGCAGGTATGTCAACAGGCTACCGCGCGCGGGGTCGAACTTCTCCGGGCGTTCGAGGTATTCGAGCAGTGCGTCCTCGGCGCAGTTAGCAATCAAATGCTGGTCGGCTACGGTCGGGAAGATGCGCGGCAGGCGTCTGAGCAATTCCGGCAGGAAGATTTCAGCGATGCGGCCCGTGATGACGGGACTCGCCTGTCCGAGCAAGAGCCGGTGAAGGTGCTCGCCCAACTCTTTCAAATCAGCTTGTGAGGGCATGACTCAGGATGTTTTCTGAAACACTAAGACATATTCGGTCTCCATCCGCTGGCCGAAGTTCTCTTGCATGTAAGGCAGGATGCGCCGGCGCACGCTGATGGTGCGTTCGTACTGGTACTTGAGTTTTAACTGGTGCGCGCGCGCCAACTCGCCGAAGACCTCGTGTGTAGGGACGGCAACCTTGCGAATGTGGGAAGGACAGACCACAATTATCGCGTGCCGCTTCGGCTTGAGCACGCGTGCGATCTGGCGGAAGACTCGATACATGTCCCCGAAGTATCGCTGAAGATGACGCGCCTGCCGGGCCGAACCTTCAGCCATCTGGCTCAGCACAGCGGACGCGAGTTCAAACCGGGACAGGCGTCGGCTAAGCCTGAAGACGCGCCCCGTGCGACCTCGCTCGCTACCGATGTAGACCGGCGCCAGCGCGAGGTAGTCCGGCAAGCTGATGCCCAGCGCGTGCCGCATCCAAGCCACCGCCATGAAGTGCGCGCGCGAGTAGTCGAGCGCCGTGGCGTAGGGCGGCGACGTGAACACGAGATCGATGGTTTCGCTCCGCACGCGGAGAGAGCGCGCGTCGCCGAGCTTTGCCTCTGCGGTCGTCCGTAGCGCCGCCGCCCGACACCGCTCGCGGAATTCTGCCATCTGCCGGCGCATCTGGCGCACGCGCGCGGCAAAGCGGCCGAGCACGTCGGGCGTCCTCTCGTGCCGCCAGTAGTGATGTCGCGAATGAATGATGTCCCGAGCATTAGCCACGCTGGTCCTCGCCAGGATAAGTGAGGAGAACGCGGCCCAAAAGAAGTTGCGCGCGTGCGCCACCATCGGCGTCCGGCGTATGTGGTAGGCCAACACTGCCAGCGAGGCAGCAACATCCTGATCGAACCAGTAGTCCAGATTCGGGAAGTCCGGCGGCGTGGCGCGCTCACGCAGGGCGGATGTCGTCGCTCCGGTACGCAGGGCCGCGACATCGGCCGCGGCCCTGTGCGCAATCACTCCGTAAGCCTGCTCGATCTGGCTGTCATGCACCTGCCGCGACTTGACCTGAGCGATCATGCGGGCGAGCGGATCGATGTCGTAGCCGATAGCGTGCCGCCCCATCAGACGTGCCTCGACCAGTGTCGTCCCGCTGCCGGCCATCGGGTCGAGGACTGTCTCTCCGGGCTTTGAGTAATACTGTAGTCCGTAGGCAACCAGTTTAGGCGGGCACTTGGCCGCGTAGGCGTGCAGCCCGTGCGTGGCATAGAGGCTGTCCTGAGTGGTGAAGTCAAGGTCAGGCATATGGTCGCGCGGTTTTACTTGGTCTTACGACAGCCTGATTCAAGGCTAAGGCATGGCTGCCAGCAATGGCGCTAATAAGGCCCGGTTAAAACGGAAGGGTGAAACTAAACCACTATGCACTGAAAGTGCATAGGTTGCCGTGGGACTGAAAGTCCCGCCTCATTCGAGGATGAACGGGTCGCTGTCCCTGTTGGATGGATGACGATGATGCTCAAGGTACTCCTGCACGGCCTCCTCCGTGATGTTGCCAGTGCTCCACGCCCCGTACCCTATCGCCCAGAAGTGCCGGCCCCAGTACCGCTTGCCTAATGCCGGGTACTCCTCCTGGAGCCGCCGGCTCGTCCGCCCCTTCATCCGCCGGACGAGGTCGGACAGGGACTTCGACGGCGGGTACTCGATGTGCATGTGGACGTGGTTCTTGCTCACCACGCCCTTGAGCACCCGCACGTCCTCGGCGTCGCAGATCTGCGCGAGCAGGTCGCGGCACCGCACCTTGATGTCACCCGTCAGCACGTCGTAGCGGTACTTCGTGACCCACACGACGTGCGCCGTCAGCCGCGTGACCGCTATGCCTGTTGTCCGTCACGGGCGCGACTTCTACCACGCGGCGGAAGTGTGTAGCAACTGAAAGTCTTGCGCTGAAAGCGCATAGTTTTAACTAGCGTGCTGGAACAATAAAACCTTACTGAAGCCGATCTTGCAGTTGGAATTATTATCTATGTCAGGGCTGTGGTCAATGCTCTTATACGGAGGGGAGTGTCTAAATTAGCTCTGATAATGACCATGCCAGTGCTCCCACTGCCATAGCACTAAGCGACAGGTGAAGTCCTGCTTTTAGAGCCAGCGCCTCCAGTGCTAGGCGTATCACAGCCAGCACAGGCCCTCTCGTGGCTCGATTGCAGAGCCCGGCTATCCAAAATGGTCGCTGAAGGGCGCGCTGCGCCGCTACCCTGAACAACTCTCTGAGGGCATAGACGAGAGGCTCGATGACTCCTGCTCGCAGCCGGCGCTATGTTTGCTGGTAGATGATCTTCCGGAGGCAGGCTGTTGGGCATCATCCGCCAAAGGGTGGCCGCGACGACCCAGAGCAGGAGGTTGAAGAGTGAGCGCAGGAGTGAGTCCGCTACGGTAACTCTTCGCTCATCAGGATGAGGTAAGGGCGGCTAAAACCCACTCTTGGCCTGGTCTGTCAACAGAATTCTTCGCGAAAATTTCTAAGCCCTCGTTGAAAATATTATACTTAACCGCTGTTAATGAATTTGCAGCGCATCAGCGGCACACTTGATCTGCCGATTCACTAGTCGGGCGAGACGAGCGCTAATCCGCGCCATGAAACGAGTCCCGCCCTGCAAACAAGTCGTCAACGAAATTAGGGGCCGCCGCGCCATCCCTGACAACGCGGCGACTCAGGAACGGCATAGCCCGCGCCGCTTAGGTGAGCGTGCCAACTGGACAGGCGCAGAGAGACAAACGCCCATCTCAAGCTGTAACGTCATTTGGCGATGACTGAGCGCGCGACGGCGACGACCGCACCGAGACGCCGTAGGCGGTGAGTCGCGCGCTACGATCCTGCTTGCGCTCGATCTGGCGGTCGGCCACGGCCGCCCAAGCGCGGTGGAACAGCGCGCGTGATAGCTCCACCAGCCCCCAGAAGAGCATCAGCGATGCACGTTGTGAGTTCGCTTAGCTAGGTGTCCTTTTTCTTGCTGGATGGGTTTGCGCAATCACTTGACGGCATGAGCGGGAGCTAAGAGCACCGGACGCCGAGGCGTCGGTCAGAAATTTAGTGAGGACGGCTACGACTAGGAGTTTCATCCTTCCCGCCCCTTCTTACGCGCGAGCAGGCGCGCGATAGTTTCGGCGAGCGCCGGCATGTCCTCCGGCTTCCGCAGGAAGGCGTTAGCTCCAGCACGCTGAGCTTGTGCCTGTACAGCGTCACCCGAGAGCATGATGACCGGCGTCTGCTGTCTGTGGGCCAGTGCCCGCGTGTGGCGTATCAACTCGATCCCGTTCGTGTCGGGCAGCCAGTTATCGAAAATCAGCACATCGTAGCGAGAGCCACTTTCGAGCTTCTCTAGCGCCGCGGCTCCGGTGGCGCACGTCTCAACCGACCAGCCTTCGCCGTGCAGAGTCATGCGAACCGCGTCGGCCACTAGCGGCTCATCCTCGACGTGCAGGGCAGAGACGGGGCGCGTGTCGGGACAGTCTACCTCGTCGCGGAACATGAGGCTGCTTTTGCGCGGCTCAATCGGCGTCCGCAGGTGTTCGAGTGCCTTGTGCCGCCCCCTGTGCAACATGGCGTCCAGGCTGCTGCGGTCAATGCCGAGCAGTTGCGCCGCCCGCGACACGATGCCACTAGCGTCCCTGAGCGCCCGCTCGATGAGGCGGGCTTCAAAACGGAGCACGGCGTCATAAAAGTTAAAGCCCTTCCAGGTCGGCGGCGAAGGGAGAGAGCTGATGAGGAACAGCACGCGGCGCGAGACCGCCAGTAGGCGGTCTTTAGTCTCACGGTTCTCTGACTTTGAAAGCAGCTCCGCGGCGCGATCATAGGTGGCGCTCAGATCATGCGACTGGAGGTGCTCGGATAGTTCTTCGAGGATGGTGAGTGCGGCGAGCCCAGCGGCTTCTAAGTCCCCCGCGTTCTGTGCCATCTCTACGGCACGTTGCAGCGTCAGGCGTGCGACCTTATGGCTGCCCATGCGCGCGAGTATGACTCCGTGTGTAGTGAGGGCTTCGGCTAATAGCGACTGCTCGCCGCCGCGTTCGAGAACCTGGACGGCTGAGCGGACGATCTTTTCGGCTTCATTGATGCGGCCCTCGGCGAGCAACACTCTGGCGCGCGTGTCATCTACCTGCGCGGTGTGTACGCTGTCTTTCATGCCGGTGAAGAGAGCCTGCGCACGATCCAGATGCTCGTGTGCTTCAGAAAAATTCTTGATGGTGCCGAACAGGAATCCTAAATTGTTCTCGACGCAGGCTTGGTAGCGGGCGTGCCCCGCCTGCTCGAAGTGGTAACTGGCGGCCTCATACTCGATGAGGGCACGATCTATGTAGTCGTTTCGATGTTCAGTTGCGCTCAATTTCCGCAGCACTTGAGCGTACTCGTTATGAAATCTTCCTTTAATAGTGTGATTTTTGCCCGCATCGAACAGCGGCGCGGCTTCGACAAGAAGATGTAACGCATCACTCAGTCGGTTAGTTAGCTTTTCAATTGCTGCGCTGCGTAACAGAGAAACAGCCTTGAGTTCGACATCTTTATCGGAGAGCCTATTTCGTGCCTCCTGTAACACGACGCGCGCCTCATCGAGAGCCCCTTCGCGCCAGTAACATGGGCCAAGTTCCATTTGAGCCTCTGCCGCTTTCTTCTCCTCTCGCAAGGCTTCAAATCTAGTAATGCTTTCGCTGATCAGATTCTTGGCCGTCTCCTGCGCCCCCTCAATCTGCCTTGTACTCCCGAGCCAGCCCGTGAGCGCTCCGACTCGCAAGAGCACTTCCGCCGCCGTCGCCTCATCCAGTTCGTCCAAAACGGGGCGTTCTCCGACGCGCGGCCATAGTTCGCCCATCGCCTCTCGCGCGGTTTCGTAGTTCCCTACATCCTCTAACTGCTTGGCGAGTTGACACCTAAGCCGTGCCCGCTCGTTTTTGGGAAGTGTCGGATCAGCTATCTGGTGAAGTAGCTGACTGGAAACGATCATGTGAGGATCACCTCTCTAGGGTTATCGGTAGTCGTACGGAGACGTGTCTTAACATGGCGGGGTGTTAAGATTCGCCGTCGCAACTCGTCATGGGCGGTCAGGTAAGGACCTTCACTCTCACCGTCCACCACACAGCAGGTAAAACCCCTTCAGGAGAACAACATGAAAGTCTTACGCCAACTCTGCGTTGCGCTGGTGTTCACTTTCGCGCTTACGCTTCCCACTTTCGCAGGAGAGATAACAACAATGGTCGTGCCTCCGCCGCCCTCGCAGCCTGCGCAAACGGTTACGGCCGAAGGCGAGATTTCAACTACCGTTACAGGGCAAGAGGAGACGGGTAGCAGTGAGGCTACCGCCACAGATTCAGCGACGGAGATCGCGCTGAGCCTGCTCCAGAGCGTGCTGTCTCTGTTCTAAACAGCCCGCGCAGTCCCGCGTAATCCCGGCTGCCGTGATTCGGGCTCACTGGCGGCCAAGTATTAGTGTGTCTTGACGAGCTTTGAACTTCAGCGTCGAAAGCCGAGAGCGCAAGGGAGTCCGACGCGGAGGCACTACGGAGCGAGAGAGTAATCCCACGCAACACCTATTGCAATACAATTATCAAGGCTAGTATCGTCAATTCATTAGACTTACGTCACGCTGTTACAGATACAGCATTGGCCGTCTCAGAAACCCACCGGATCGGAGTCATCTCAAGGGTCTACGCGGCGCTGACGTAGGATTGCCAGGGATGCCTGATTTGGTCCCAGTCTAATAGTAGGTGTTACTTAGCTTGATTAAACGAGCCTCCTCCCTGAGCCTTTCCCATAACACGTAGTGCGCTTGCCAACCCGCCCACTCTGAATTTTCCGCCCCGAACGGACGCTCGCCGCAGGTATGTTGATGCTGCGCGAGCCGTTCTCCGATTGATTCACGTCCCACAATGACGCACCCCAGTTGATGCCGTGTGAGCATCACGCAGAATCGACCAGGCTCAAGATCGAAGGTGCTTAGACGGTTAAGGCCGCTCAACGGGTGTTTGACAGCCATGAAGGGCCGTTCGAGCCCCTGCCATATCTCCGGCGTCAAGACTTGGGTTTTGTCTGTTGGTACGCCGCGGCTCCTGAGCATCTGCGCAGTCTGCTCTCCGGAGGCGACGTGAGCATCGGCGTAGCCGACGTGATTGGCGTCCAACGGCATACGTCCCTGCCAGATTGGCTGGCGGGCGAGGAACCTTGCGATCACCTCAGCCGCTACTTCGCTCAGCTCGTAGTCAACAATTCCCGCGGGGGCGTTTTCCCCGGGCAGTAGGAGACAGACAATGCTGCAACCTGCCGCAATTAGGTCAAGCGCGCGATCTATCACGCTGTTGTTCCCTCGGACAGCGAATTGTAAGCGACAGTCTTCTCCATAGACGGCGGATGAGAACGGGAGATTTGGGTAGAACGGCTGCTGTATGAAAGCCACTGTATCCTGCGGCAGACGGCGCGTCACAGGCAGGCGTTCTGTGGGCAGGTCCGGTAGACACCGCTTCAACTCTCTGGGTGCCGCCCAGTGAACTCGATGGGGTGCGGTCTCGAACCGGTGAACGGGGATAGTGACGAGCGTCGGCAACTGACCGGGATCGCCGACTAACACCGTCTGCTTGGTGAGGCGAAGTAGCGGGGCCAGTTTGCTGTAAGTGAGTTGATACGCTTCGTCGCAGATTAAGAGATCGAACTTCCCGAGTTCTGGAACGGCGGACTCGAAGAGCAGTTTGTCAGCTGTTGCCACGAGCGCGAGTGGGCCAACGCCGGGCAGGCGTCTAGGCTCAGAGACAGGACGAGGAATTCTCTGATCGTCCAGCAAATCTGGTGGCAGCTCGCGCTGCGCGGATTGCAGCAGGGCAAGCGGCAACGGCCCGTAGTGGGAAACGACCCGGCGCAACAGGCCGTAGGTTTGCTCAGCGTGGGGAGCAATGACGGCGGCTCTGAGCCCGGCCACGCCCACGGCGCTCACGAGCAGCGCCTCTACGAGCGCTGTCTTTCCCGCTCCAGGCGGGGATTCGACGTTCAGCAGCGGACAGCCTTCACGCAGCACACGCTCGACGGTTCGCACGCTGACTGCGCCCGCGTCTGGTAGTGTTGAAACGATTGTGCTGCTACTCATCGCCAAGACTTGCCCTCCGCCAAATCTAGGAGCCCGTTGGGCAGCTCATGGCGCGGTAAACTCTGCGGCAAGCGGTTGTGGTAAACAACGGACGGCTCGTCCTGGCGCATTAGCTTATAGACGGCACGCTTCCTCCAGCGCAAATCGAAAGTAACAGTGTCGATCATGTCGAACTGTTGCCCAACACGCGGCCGGCCTTTACGTACCCCCTTCAGGAGTCGGAACACGATACGGCGCTTGCCTCCAGCGCCTTCGGCTAGCGCGACTATCCACCCCTGGATTCGACCATCAACCGACTTGAGCCATGTGCCGGGTCTCACTCTAAGGACAGCTTGGTCTGTCGTGAGGATCAACCTGCACGGATTCCGTCCCGGCGTGGGCTGCTCCACCGACTCGACACGAACTGCTATCACCCTCCCCGCCTTGCGCATCCGCTCGCGCACGAGGGCGTCACAGCAAGCGTCACGCTCTTCGACCAGCGCTGCCATGTATTCGTAGGTATCAAGCCGTAATGCAAGCGAGTGCGGGCGGGACGGCGGCTTCGTACCGACGCTTACAAAGTAGCGCAGGCGCTCTCGTGACTCTTCCATGAGCCGCGAGGTATACCGCAGCGGGGCGGGCGCTAGACCTAGCTGCCAGAAGGCGGCACGCGCCTCTTCGAGCAACGACCATTCCTGTGCCACCCCCTCCTCAAGGAGCGCGCGGATTTGACTGTTGGTGCTTTCCAACTCACTACTGCTCGTACATTTCCTTGCAAGCCTGCGTAATCGCTCGACCTGTTTGTCGCGCGCTTGATCTAGGAGGGCGGCGGCCGGTATTAACGAGCGCCTCTGAGATTCGATTGCCGGGTCGCAGCCCTTTAGGGGGTTGATCCAAGCAAGCAGGGCACCCAAATGCTGATCTTCGACGGCCGACTGTCCGGTGATGATGTGCTCCATTAGCAGTGTCGACGCCACAGCGAGTACTTGTTGGCCAGGGAACGTCGCCTCCTCGCACAGCGCCCGACATTGCTGACCCATCATGCGCAACTCATCGGAGGCGTGGCGATTTGACTGGTAGCGATAACCAAGCAGGTCAAGAACCGTGACCGCCGCCGGGTGCGCCAGCCAAATGCGCGGCAATTGCTCCCGTGAGTAGTATCCCGTCAAATACTCGTCGAGCGTGCGTGCGAAGGGCGCGAGTTCGTGCGCCCCCCGAGCCAGCGGATTGTAAATGGTGATGACACTCGGTCGGGTTCCTATCAGCCCGCACGCGACCGCCTGCACCCGCTCCTCACCTGCCACGCGGATGAAGGCGATGCCAAATGTTTCGGGCGGGTCGGGAGTGACCGAGTAGGTAGAGCGTATCGGTAATGCACGCCCCAATCTCCGCGACCACAGGCGGCCCGAAAGCAGGTCGAAATCGGCACCCATCTGCCACTTACCCTTTGCCCGAACAGAGATCTTCCACGCCTAGTAGTATCGCCGTTTCTCTCAGGCGGACTGCCAAAGCCCCTTCCTCAGCAGATTTAGCTTCGACCGTGCCGTCCGCGAGTGCGTACAGATGTTCCAATTCGGTCGTGCCGCCAAACGCGTCTTTCGCTTCGTCCCCTAGCACGACCGCAGTGTTACTTACCCTGTCTTTGCAGTTGTAGAACAGAGCGCAAGAAGACAGGCAGGAATTCTGAAAATTAATCCCGAGCTGATGCGCCCGCGCGACAACCTTTTTCCCGTCCTCCTTGCCATACACCTGTAACTCCTCGCTTACCGCTCGGTATCTTTCCAACGCGCGGCGGATTTCTGAAACCTCCGCGTGCAGATATTCTTCGACCGGCTGGTGCGGCGTGATGTCAAAAGGGGAGGAGAAAACGAAGATCGCTCGATCCCGTACGCGCTCGAAAAGATTCAGTTGGTCGCCCAAGAGACGGAGGGCTAAAGCCTCCGCGCCGGCCTGCCGCCGCGTACGCTCTAAGTCCACCCTATCCGGAGAGCCAGCTCGGACAATCATTGACTTCTCTTCCCCCACCACGTAACACTTTGTTGCGGGCTCGAAGACAGCGAAATCCGGTGCCACGTAAACAAAGCGAGAGTCGCTTACGGGCAGGCGCAGTTGCGGCTCAATAAGGAGGTGCGGCACGGAAGGCGGCTCATACCCCCCCGCGACGTCCGCGAATACTCGCATCATCCTTACGTAGCGGTTGCGGTGAACCTCCGTCATATAATCAGGAATTTCGTCGGCTAGATTGCGTACATACATGCGTTCGGGGTCATAGCCGAAGCGCGGGGCAAGAATGCGCCGCAGTTCGGCGGCGTTGTTCTGATGCAGGCTCGCTTCAAATTTGTTCCCGCGCCGTCGAGCACTGATGCGCTCACCATATTCACCTTCAAATTGTCGCTTGGTCAGCGCTTCGTAAAATTCAATTTCGTCGACCTGTCCGATGACCATCGCCGTTTGCAAATCACAGCGCGGATTTTGTGAGATGCGCGCCAGCCCCCGTGCCCCTGACAAGCTCATACGCCGATAACCTCAAGGTGCTCGTCAAGCACTCCACAAACCGGATGAAAATTAGGCAGGGTCAATAGGCGTGTAGCCGCCCTCTCGCGCGCGTCTTCGTCCTCCCTGAATGTCGCTCTGATTAGTTCAAGAGACAGGTCGAGCCACGCCTCCAAATCGTTCTCTTTGTACCGGACAACTGTGTTAGGCAACCCACGCGCATGCGCCGCGGCCAGATGAAGCAAGACATTATGATCGGCGAAATGATTCCTCTTGCTTATCGCCAATTTACACAAGCGAGCTGTCAAAAGTAGGTGCCGTACCCCGCCAGTAGTGGCTGCCACCACCCGTTGACCTACCGACCAATCTGTCCGGACAACGAGCTTCATAATGGGTTCGCCGCGTTCCGCCGTGAGCGCAGTGGATAAAGAGGGCGTCGGCAACGGTATAGCTCGCCCCCTGTACCTACCAAGACTACTTTCTACCCTACGCCCAATCCGGGTAGGCGTGGGCGTTCTGCACACGCTGCCATGCCTCGCACGCAGATAAAGAGCCAATTCTTCTGTATAAGCCGGACAAGACAGTTCTGCGAGAGCTTCGAGCAAAGCGTCGCTGAAGGGGACGCGGCTGGTTGTATTCTTAGAGCTAATCAGCGGTCGCATGACTTTAACCGACAGTACGGGGCGTCTTCTCCAAGCTCAGTAGCCAAATCGCATACCGACGCAAGAATACAATTTGTTGACCGTGACTGTCAATGTCCACACACTTTCTGAGACCTCCTTTTGATTGACACGGCCGGAAAGTTCCAATTACAAACCACATTGTTACTTCAGGACTAAAGCGTACCTGCGATGAAGACATGACATTCGGTAAGGCTCTTAGACGTATAAGAACCGACAAGGGGCTGTCTCAGCGGGAAGTCGCGCGACGTATCCCTATGGACTACAGTCGCTTCTCGCGCCTGGAAAATGATCGCCTTGGATTTAACCCGACGCGCGACACCATTGAAAAGATTGTGCGAGCGATTGGGGCTAGCCCGGAAGAGCGTGGCGAGTTACTGGGAGCAGCAGGCCGTCTGGACACTGAGGTTGAATCTATGGCACGGCTTGCCAGCGAGCGCCCCGCCATTGGAAAGTTGCTCCGCATTGCTGTTGGGTTAACGCCTGAAAAGATAGAAGCGCTCCTGAACTACGCCGAGACCGAGCTTATGGAAGGCTCGGAAACATATGCGGAAGAGGGGACTAGTTCGGACAAACGTAGAGCTACCGCAGCGCGCCGTGGACTCCGAAAGTAAGGTCTTCCACGCCTTACGTTGCTACCGCGGCTCACAGCCCTGTAGAGACCAGTTTCCTGCCGGCATGCTAACCGTCCGCTATATGAAGAATGGATCAGGCTCTAGCCACCAAGCTGTGTCACCCTCCATCAAACAGTCCTCAACTATGCTACCTACTTCATGATTCCATCTCACAATGTACGATTCGCTCCCAGCAGCCCCAATCTGGTAATGCAGTTCCTCTGTGAACGAATTTGCGTAATCGTTCAAAGCTATACGCACTTCGCGGTAATGGCTGATGGCATCGAGCAACTCATCCGTTAGCCGGCCGAAGCCGGGCACTCCTAAGACATGAGCATTAAGACGCCCCGAAATAATGTCCGCACTAAGCACCCCTTCAACTACCCACAAAATCTCTCTATGGCGCCTGTCGCCGTCAATTGGATAAGCGTGATGTAGTCTCGTAATGCCCGCTGCTCCGCCACTCTTGCCGATGAGCCCCTGGCCCAACGAAACGGCTGCGGCTTGGGATGGCCGATTCTCCTTAATGCCTTCCGAGATACCAAGTGGCCGTGTGTCAGTCTTTAGTATCAACCTCACTATTCTTCCCTGTATGTCGCGAACCGGTATTAGAATTCCGCATCCTTCACAGCCGGCAACCTCTCCTAAGCCTGTCCGGTCACTTCTCTGCTGATCCGGTCCTACACACCAACGACCGCGCAGACGTTCATCATTAAAGTCCTCCGGTAGTCGAAAGAACCCTGGGACCGACTCAAGCAGGCAGCCGCTAGCAATCAGGTTCTCGCATATATCCACGCGCACCTTTGTGTTGGCCGGAAGGCTCTTGTACCCCCTCCCATCGCAATCTTCCTCTGTAGCCCCCTGCTCTGTAAGATATTTGTAATGGGACTCGTGAAGCGTCAGGCGCTCCAGTAACGCGCGATACGTAAAATTGCAGACCTCGTCCGGAGCAACTGCTCCTTCAATGACTTCTCTCCTCTGACGCTCTGCTACCCGCTTAATTTCTACCGCGTACTGCGGATCAACCTGCGACTCCAGCCTCTGTCCGGTTAGCAACTCATATTGCTTGGCAAGATATGCATAGCCATGAGCCAACCCGATAAAATCAAAAACGTCCCCCCAAGCACCGCAAGCAGTGCATTGGAAGTGGCTCGGATCAGAGAGATCTACTTTAAGAGAAGGGCTACGTAGGCTGTGCGCCAGAGACGGACAATTAGCCATGACCGTCCTATCCGCGTCCCGCCTCAACCGCATCCCCTCAACCCTCACCACCTTAGTTAGTGGATGCTCGTTTTTAGCCTTGCTTAATACCTTTAGCAAATCATTCAACGCTTTCTCAGACAAAAGGTCCATACCTTGCTTCCTTCCCCCGCTGTTACGCTAGTTCCTCGTCCTTATTAGAAACAATTTTTTCATCCGTTCCCGGCTACTTTTAATCTTCCCCGCGTGTACTTCTCGTGGCCTAAAACACTTGATTTTCCCTTAATGAATTTCGCCCTTTCTTCAGCGCGTTGGAATGCCCATGAAAAAAGTCGCCCCGTCACATGAATAAAAAGACGCTGGAACGATGAAGAAAGATACACGCCTCAACAGTGATACCATTTGATCCTGCTAAACGTCGGAAACCTACTTGCCTCCACCACGAGGCAAAGGGCATCAACTCGTGCTCTCAACATTGATGACCTCAAAGTCACTAAACAGGCGAATGATTTCAGCGCGATTCTGATCAGGCGTGGCAATGACGATTTGGTTTTTCTGGATGTTTGCGTATTCGACTCGGCATTCTCCCTCTGCCTGCATAGCAGTATCAGGCTTATCCTGCTCTTTACCTCCGAAATTTATTTTTCTCAGCCCCCTTAAAACGCCGTATCTGGCTTGCCTGTACGCGGCGCGCGCCCACATTGCGACTCGCTCGGGCTTTTCTGTGACATCATCAATGACAACGATGAAAAGGATGTGAACCGAATCACTAATCAGGATCAATACTCCCGTCTGAACGTCGAGATGGAATACCTGTAGGGAGTTTTGGAACTGTCGATTCAGGACGCGGGTGCCGATCAGTTTAGAGGCGGTCAACAACCTGGAGAACTCAAAAATCGAATGTATTTTAAAGCCCCTTCGCAGGTACAGACGAAGATTTCGCCCGACCCGCTTCCCGGGTGCGGAGAAACCATCGCGGTACTCAACCTCACCTTTCGCTGCTAGGTACGCTAATGCCTCACTTACCGTCGTGGTTTTTAACCCTGCCACCACGGCGACGGCCTCCGGTGTTCCGACACCTCCAAGCTTCTCAAGGGCTGCACATACTTTCTTGAGCCGCTCTGAGCTAACCGTAGACCACTTGGTAGTCGGACCCACCTCGTGGGCAGCCCTCTCGCCTTCATCTAATGGCTCTCGGAAATCAGGGATGATGTTCGCGAACTCTCCGCGGCACCACTCAATCAAATCACAGCGATGCTGCGTCGCCGCAAACCAAATTTTTATGCGGCTAGGCTTGCTGATAATCTCTCCCTGTCGCGCCCGGATTGTGACCTCCACCTCCAATCTTCTCCCGTCATTTGTATCGAGGGCCACGACCCACGCTCGGAAGTCGCCGAGACCTCTATCGCCGTGCTTTTCTGCGACACCGCCCCCTTGCCTCTTTTGTCTTCTCCGTTCTTTCTCACGCTCCCCTCGAATTCCGGACTCGGGCTCATAGTCTTCAATATGGTAAGCAGTCTGGATGCAAAGCCGCGCCTCCGTAACGGCCAACTCATGTTGTAGCCGGCTGGATGGGGGTAAGCCTGGTCGTGCGTAGTAGTTAACGTGGGGCGCTTGATTGTGCAACGCCTCGCTACCCCACTCGGTCAGGTAATAGACGTCCGTTGTCACGTTCTTGCCCAATATAGGTACTCGGACGTCTTTCGCACGGGCGATGAGCTTGTAACTCACCAGTTGTTCAAGGAGTGCGGCAATTTTGCCACGTATACTGCTGTATGTGCTCCGATCTACGCCGTACACATAGCGCGCTAACTGACCGGGAGTTGCCACGCGATTAGTCGCTAGCAGTGCCAACACGTAAAGCGTGTCCGGTATCTTTTTACTCCGCTGATTTACCCTCACTAGAGAACGGCCCAACTCTACATTGAGATCCACCCCTTGCAGCGACCTTATAGGTTCGTAGTAGCACTGCTCCAAGTATTGAATAACTTGGTGGGCCTCCACCTGCGTTAAATCGCAGAGATTCTGTCCTACAACTACCCTCGCTACAGACTCGGCCCGCAACAGATTCTCAGCACTGCACAATTTGATGTAGCGGTACTGGCGGGCGGTGATTGGGTTGTTCGGATTGAGATCAGTTGATAATGGCCTTGAAGCTTGTGAAGGCATAACCTCTACTCAGAGTATTCGAGGGAATACTGAATAGCATCCTCACCCTTGTTCTGGTGTTTCACGGTGGGGCTAGTGGGTTTAAGTCGGTTGCGAGTTAGCTTACCGTTTTCACTGTCAAGCAAGTTCTGTCGAAGTGAGAGTAATGCTTCCTCCACTACAAAGCTTGATTCTTTGCCGCTAGCTCTGCTCAGTTCAGATAGAGCCTTCTGTGCCTCAAGCGAGATAGCGACGCGAAGGTAATAATTGGTTTCTGTCTTCAGCTCTGCTCCGTCCTCTTTTGCCCTCCCCTTCATCGCTCGCACATCCGCGCGATACTGTTGCCGCGTGTAAGTGGGGTCACTCCGCTTCGCAGCCGCCATTTCAATAGCTGCTTGTGGGTCAGGAGCTGCAAGAGCAGTAACGAAGAATTCACGGGGCAAACGGCACTCGCACGCGAGCTCCCTTATCCTTTCCGGCGCGGCCTCAAAGAAGGTTCGGTAAATGCGTATGTCAGTCAGTAGAGTTCTTAGATCCACCCCGACCTCATGTGCCACAGATGTCATACGCGCCTGCACTCCAACCCCTTTTTTATCCCGCTTCCCGCGTCCGCCTACCAACTTGTTCGTAAATCGGTTTCGCAGTTCGGCGGCGCAGGCCCCTCTGATCAGGTACGCTTGCACTTCAAGCTCCCCCGCGAAGATGGCTGTGCTAATGATTTTTCTATCCGACATTTTAGGGAGGAGTTGTAATGCTTTCTGTACCGCCTCCAACGTGTGGGTTCTTGGTGGCAGGACCTCTGTAACTTCGAGGCTACCGCCATTGGCTACTTCAGACATTTTCCTTCTATTAGCTCCAGGAACTTTTAGCTTCACGGGCAGGCAATTGTGTTAGCCCTTCAGTTGCTCAAGCGGTGGCAACGCTGAGCGCCTTCGCGAGTTTGCAAAGGCCGTACCAAACCGGAGAGATGAGACCGCTGCGATGCTCTTTCATTTTCCCGCTTATATATCCGCCCAATTTATCGGGTGATTGCTTGTGCGAAGAGCAACTTCGGATGTAATGGCTAATACGTGCCGGTAGGGGAGGGGGAAAAATAGGAAGGTGGTGAGGGAGATTTGGAACTTCCGTTTTCCGCGCATGCTCCAAATTCTCCCCGCCGTTCAGTTGCCGGGAAAGAAGGCGCTGGACTCTTATTCATAGTCCCTGACGACTCGGGAAGTCTCTTTAGTTATCGTACGTCTCTTATTTTGTGGGGCAAACAGTCGTCGCAAACCTATGAAAACTCCTCACAAATATCGGTGCGGCCAAAAATGAGCGCACGGTGCGCTCATTTTTGGCCGCAAACTCACCTTCAAAATTAGAAGGCCGGAGTGGCTGCCTTTTTGCCTAATTCTAAAGCCCGCATAAGTCTGGCCTTGCGGTTGCCTATTCGCTGCCGCGTCTTCACTGAATGTGGAGATACGTATGGCAGGCAACCTATGTGAGCACATTGCTTAGCTCATGGTAGGCCGCCTGATCTGAGAATGAAAAATTCAGGGGTGAAGGCATAAACCATGGGGGACATTGTAGCCAGGATCAGTCAAGTCATCGACCGCACCAAACACGAAGTCTTAGCGTTAATACTTACCGAACAGCAAACGAAGACGGAAGGGGAGACGAAACCGAATGAGCAGCCGGGTGCGGTGGGACAAGAGTGGATGACGATCACGGAGCTGGCCGTCTACTTGCGCCTCTTCAACAAGGACGGAGAGCCCACCACAGCGGGCATCAAGAGTTGGGTTAGGCGGGAGAGCAATCCCATCCCGCATTACTACTGCGGGGACTTGCTCAGGTTCAAGCCGCGCGAGGTTGATGAGTGGATGCGTCAGGAGTCCCTGCGCCGCGGTTCGGGTCGGAAACGGTTAAAAGCTGTCGGCTAGCGAAATCTGCTGAACGTCCCGGCTGTTGTGTGGCGTGGTAAAATTACGTTGCTCCAATCGGGCGGCTGCAACCTTCACCGAAAGGAGCACACGTGCCAGTCTATAAACGAGGTAAGCGTGGCATCTGGACTGTGGAGTTCATGATCCGGGGCCAGCGCGTCAAACGTGCGCTGCCGGAGGCGCGCACCAAAGCACAGGCGCAGCAGGTCGAGACCCAGTTGCGCCAGGAGGTCTTCGATGGGAAGTACGGCCGGGCAGCCGGCACTCACGACTTCGCCGAGTTCGTCCAGAAGGTCTACCTGCCGTGGGCCAAGGCCGAGAAGCGGAGTTGGAAGCACGACGAGTTCCGGGGTCGCACGCTCTGCCGCTACTTCGCGGGTAAGCAGTTCCGCGACATCACGCCGATGCTGGTCGAGAAGTTCAAGCGAGACCGCCTCAATACGACGACGGTAAGGCATACCCAGCGCAGCCCCGCGTCCGTCAATCGTGAACTTCAACTGCTCTCGAAGATCTTCACGATGGCGCTCGACAACGGGCTGGTGGAGTCGAATCCCGTTAGCCGGGTGCGGAAGCTCCGTGAGGGTGGGAGGAGAGAGCGCTATCTCACCTACGAGGAGGAGGAGCGGCTGATGAACGCCCTTACAGGGCGGAGGGCGCACGTCCGGCCGGTGGTGGTCATCGCTTTGAACACCGGCATGAGGCGAGGAGAGATACTTGCTATGCGCTGGGAGCACGTCAACTTCGGCGCGCTCGCGGTCTTCCTCTCCGTACGGGGCAAGGAGATCGAGATCAAGCCGAACCACCTGCTCGTCCCGGACAGCAAGAGCGGCAAGCCGCGACTCATCCCGATGAACAATGAGGTGCGGGGCGAGTTGCTCAGGCTCAAACAGGACGCTGGAGGTGACGGGTTCGTCTTCACCAGTGCGCGCACGGGCGTGAACCTGACGGAGGTCAAGCGGGCGTTCAAGAGCGCGTGCCGGGAGGCCGGGATCGAGAACCTGCGGTTTCACGACCTGCGGCACACGGTCGCCACGCGCCTGAAGACGCGAGTAGACGCCTTCACGCTGCGCGACCTGCTGGGGCACGCGACTATTCGGATGACGGGCGACTACACGCACGCCACGCCGGAGGATTTGCAGGAGGCGGTAAGCCTCCTCGACGGCCGGCCCGGCGAAGTAATCGAGTTGGAAAGGAGGCGGAAGGCTTGAGAGCGGATTACACCAAGTTTCCACCAAGCGGCTAGCGGCGGCTCGGTCAGTCATCCGAGCCGCCGCTCTAAGTCGTTGACGCGCTTAGGTATGGTTGGTAGCGGGGGGGAGACTTGAACTCCCGACCTTGGGGTTATGAAACTCAAACCCCGCTCGAAACGAACCTATACCGAATTCTGTGTAAGTGAGTTTTGATTGAGTCCGCCCATTGGGACTCGGCCATCGAACAGGATGGCGAACTGGTTCATCGCGCCGCTCCAGTTCTTGATGGGCATCGTCCACCGCTT